>Ga0207712_10000996_pt1 | contig 20182 bp, 18 predicted proteins | sample KBSS44metaG_FD_184402 | JGI IMG/M metagenome (GOLD analysis project Ga0207712, IMG submission 184402) | Switchgrass rhizosphere microbial communities from Kellogg Biological Station, Michigan, USA - KBS S4-4 metaG (SPAdes) (version 2) | ecosystem: Host-associated > Plants > Roots > Rhizosphere... | reverse complement strand
CGTTTAAACCATTTTAACTTGTAATCGAATTTCGGACCGGGCCATGGATTTCCATTGGGAAGATATAGACAACCAATAACAATATTGTTTACAATTGCTTCAATATAGCGGCTATGGCTATCTTCCGGATCGCCAGGTAGTACTCGTCTCAGTTCATCAATTTCCCCAATCCTTGAAAGAATCGCAACGCCATTCCAACTTTTTTGTCCATGCCATTTAACAGCATAACCAGCATCATTTATCGCTTGTAGCGGAAATTTTTCATTCGGCGCTTTTAATTCCTGTAAACAAACTATGTCCGGTTTCGATTCATTTAGCCAGCGAAGTAACACTGGCAAGCGACCATTCACGCCATTCACATTATAGGTTGCAATTTTCATCGTTTATTTTCTTCCTGAATTTAGGAATAACCGGTCACTTAATCTTTTCATATCCATCTTTTCTTTTGATTACTGATTGAGAAATGTTCTTTTACTATCAGCTGATTTCAGTAACTTACAATCCAGGTCTTTTCAACCTCAAGCTTCTTATGAAGCGTATTTTATTATTATATTGTATTTTTCTTTTTTTATTTCCGCCTGTTATTGATGCACAAACGGTGATCTCCATGAAGGTTGATGGCAGCATCAATCCTGCATCAGCAGATTTTATTCATAATGGTATTGAAAAAGCTGCCCGTGAAAAAGCGGAGTGTATCATCATTCATCTCAATACTCCGGGCGGGTTATTAAAATCAACAAGAGTGATTGTTAGCGATATATTGGAATCGCAGGTGCCGGTGATTGTGTATGTTTCACCCGGTGGAGCACAGGCAGGCTCGGCAGGTGTTTTTATTACTTTGGCTGCTCATATTGCAGCCATGGCACCCGGTACCAACATCGGTGCCGCACACCCGGTAACCCTGCAGAACCAAATGGACAGCACCATGAATGAAAAAGTTACCAATGATGCCGCCGCATTTATAAGATCAATTGCAGAAAAAAGACACCATAATATTGAATGGGCTGAAAATGCAGTTCGTAAAAGTTTTTCTTATTCAGAAACAGAAGCACTGAAAGATTCGGCAATTGATCTTATTGCCAAAGACGAAACAGATCTGCTTGCAAAGATCAACGGTAAAGTTGTGGAGCTTAGTTCAGGAACTAAAACATTGCATATAACATCTGCTGTTGTGAAAGAACATAAGATGAGTACATGGGAAAAGCTTTTGGACATTATCAGTGACCCTAACATTGCCTATATTTTATTCCTGCTGGGATTATATGGGCTCATCTTTGAGTTATATAGTCCGGGTGCTATACTGCCAGGTATTGTTGGTGTCATTGCATTGATACTTGCCTTGTATTCAATGCATACATTGCCGATTAATTATGCAGGACTTGCATTAATCATTTTCGCTGTCATCCTGTTCCTGTTGGAAATAAAAATTGCAAGTCACGGTCTGCTTGCGATCGGAGGGACAATTTCTCTGCTGCTTGGATCTATGATGCTTATAAAATCCAATTCATCATTGGAAATGGTGAAGATTTCCAGAAGTGTAATTATTTCAGCAACGGCTCTGTCTGCTCTTTTCTTTTTGTTTGTTGTAGGGTTTGGTATCAGGGCCCAACGCCGTAAAGTAGTAACGGGCATTGAAGATTTGCTGGGAGATAATGGTGAAGTGGTGGAAACGCTATCACCAACCGGTACTGTAAAAGTGAAAGGAGAATTTTGGAATGCCGAATCGCTTGCCGGTACAATTGATAAAGGAGAAAAAGTAAGAATAAAAGAAATCAAGGATCTGAAACTTTTTGTAGAAAAAATTAATAATAGTTAAAAAAGAAATTATGCAACAGTTCCCAACGATAGCAGTGGTCATTATTTTTTTTGTTGTGATCATATTGTTCAGCGCTATAAAAATATTGCGTGAATATGAACGGGCAGTTATTTTTCGCCTGGGACGCTTGATCGGCGGTAGCGGTATTAAAGGTCCAGGACTTATTTTATTGATACCTGTAATTGACAAGATGGTAAAAGTAAGCCTGCGTACAGTTGTAATGGATGTGCCGACACAAGATGTCATAACCCGGGATAATGTCTCTATTAAAGTTAATGCGGTTGTTTATTTCAGGGTGATAGAACCGCAGAAAGCAATTGTGGGAGTAGAAAATTTTTTAGTCGCAACGTCACAACTTTCTCAAACTACTTTGCGGAGTGTATTAGGGCAATCAGACCTTGATGATCTTCTTTCGCAACGTGAAAAGATAAACCTGAAATTGCAGCAGATCATTGATACGCATACCGAACCATGGGGCGTTAAAGTTTCCAATGTTGAAGTGAAACAAATTGACCTGCCGCAGGAAATGCAAAGAGCTATGGCCAAACAGGCGGAAGCAGAAAGAGAACGTCGCAGTAAAGTAATTGCAGCCGAAGGTGAATTCCAAGCTTCACAACGGCTGGCCGATGCAGCCGAGATATTGGCAGGTCAGCCCAGTGCTTTAACGCTGCGGTACTTACAAACACTGCGTGAAATAGCTACAGAAAAAAATTCAACAACTATTTTCCCGGTTCCTATTGATTTGTTGAAACCCTTTTTGAAAGGCAGTGGAAGCAATGAATCATAAAGGTTCAATTATTCACCTTCATTAAGACTTTATAAATCGGGCAACCCGTTTGGTGGTCAGGTCGACAATAACGTGACAGATAAGCTAATCAGGATTTGTTAATTTCATCATTGCTATGGATGCATTCCTGATCATAATTTTTTCACTTGCCCTTGCAGGATTACTGTTTATTTTTTTATTAAGAACAAAAAAGAAAACTAAAGCACCTGAAACTTCCGTTGAACCTATACCTGATTCGTACAGACCGATACTTTCAGAACAAGTTCCTTTTTATCAGCAATTAGATGAGACAAAAAAAACCGAGTTTGAAAAAAGGGTACAGCAATTTCTTTCTCAGGTAAAAATTACGGGAGTAAATACAGTTGTGGAGGACCTGGACAAAGTTTTGATAGCCTCAAGCGCTGTAATTCCGATTTTTAATTTTCCGGGGTGGGAATATATACATCTTCATGAAGTGCTGCTCTATCCAGATTCATTTAATCATGAATTTGAACAACGGGGAAACGGTCGTCATGTGTTGGGTATGGTCGGCAGTGGCGCATTGAATCATGTGATGATCTTATCCCAGCATCAACTGCGGCAGGCATTTATTAATAAAACAGGAAAAGATAATACAGCGATACATGAGTTTGTACACCTCGTAGATAAAACTGATGGTGATATTGATGGCATCCCTGCCTTTATCCTTGAAAAAAAATATATACAACCATGGCTGCAGCTGATGCAGCATGAAATAAAACTGATCAATGATGATAAATCAGACATTAATCCTTATGGAGCTACTAATGACGCCGAATTTTTTGCTGTAGTATCAGAGTATTTTTTTGAAAGACCAAAGCTGCTGAAAGAAAAACACCCGGAGCTTTATGAATTATTAGAGAAGATTTTTTGTAAACAGCCAGGTGAGTAGGATTTGCGTTGCTTCAATTGAATGTTATTATCCCGCTTTCGGCAAAGAGAAAGAAAAAGTGCTTCCTTCACCGGGTTTACTTTCAATGTAAAGCTGTCCTCCATTTCTTGCCATGAATTCTTTACAAAGTTTTAATCCCAGACCGGTGCCTGATTCACTTGCTGTGCCTTTGGTAGAATAAAAATCGCTCCCATTAATCTTTCGTAACCCTTCAGGGCTGATGCCGGTACCATTATCCTGTACATAGACTTCCACAATTGTGCAATTTTCATGCATGCCTATTTTTATTTTTCCTTTCTCAGGAGTAAATTTTATGGCATTGGAAATTAAGTTACGCAAAACCAGGTTCAGCATATCCTTATCCATAAATCCAATGACACCTTTTCCGGCATCAGTTTCAATTGTGATTTGCTTTGTATCTGACTGCCTGCGCAACAACTGTACAGTTTCTGCTATAGCGTTTCCAATATCAATTTTTTGCGGGTATACAGCGTTTGATTGCATTTGTGCTTTTGCCCATTGCAATAAATTATCCATTAGACCTGTTGTATAGGTCAGGTCACTCACTACAGTGGGAATCATTTTTTTCAATTCACCGTCAGGTATATTATTTTGCTGCACTTCAGTGAAAAAATTCCGCATCGCATACATTGGCGCTTTCAGGTCATGAGAAATAATACTAAACAATTTATTTTTTAATACATTTAATTCAGTTAGTTCCTGTGTTTGTTTTTCAAGAAGTGATGCATTCTCTTTTATCTTATTTGCCTGCACTTGTATCTGTACATTTTTGTACTGCAGGTCATTATTCTTATCAAGAATACTAAACTGGTAAACTGTATTTTCTTTTTTGATAAGATATAATCCGTAAAAAATAAATACGATCGTCACTCCCTCATTAACCAAGTAAAGAAAATTATTGATATTTTCCAATTCGTAAATAAATTGTTTTAATACGACAGACAGGATAAAAAAGTTTACCATTGAAAAACATATCGAAAAGATCATCAGGGCTATATCTTTTAAAAAGAAAACAGCTAGAATGCCATATAGAATGAAATAAAGATCCAGTCCCAGGTTTATGCTGTTGATGAAAATAAAACTGGTTGCAAGAGGTTGAAAAATAAAGTAAACGATCAATGCAGTCTGGTGCATGTAGCGTTTGTTTAGATACAGCACAAGAATATTGATCAATGCAGGCATGCCTGCAATGATACAAGCCCAATCGGGAAATTGATGATGAAAAATACAAGCACAAAGAATAAATATACCTGCGAGTAACTGGAAGAAATTAAGTTGATTAAAGATGCCCAGCTTTAGTAATTCGTAGTGGTCAAGTGTCTCCTGATAGCCGAATGATTTGACATAGTTCAATAAACCAAGAGAATTCTTCCTTAAAGAGTTTTTTAATCTCTTTACCTGCGGGAATGCTGTTTTACCCGAAAAACGAAATAGTGGTTGGTGACTTATTTCCATGTGTTTCTCAAATAGGTGTGGACTTAATGGTAAAATAAGAATTGTTTTACGGGAAAACACTTAACCGCCCTTATGAATTTTAGGGGTTTCGTACTTTTTCTAATTTTGAAGTCGTATAGTTCCTTGCATAAATACCGTTGGCTTAGTCGAGGTATCATTCTAAAGAAACTAAAATTTATTTTTCTTTGCAGCTAAACCATTTTACAATTGAAAAAACGTCAGGATTATATTTCGTGGGATGAATACTTCATGGGAGTAGCATTGCTATCTGCCAAAAGAAGCAAAGACCCCAGCACACAAGTCGGGGCTTGTATAGTAAATGAAAAAAATAAAATCGTTGGCGCCGGGTACAATGGGCTGCCTATTGGCTGTAGCGACGATGACTTTCCCTGGTACAAAGAAGGAGAATTTCTGGAAACCAAATATCCTTACATATGTCATGCAGAGCTAAATGCAATATTGAATAATATCGGGATGGACCTGGCAGGTTGTAAAATATATACAGCATTGTTTCCGTGTAATGAATGTACAAAAGCTATTATTCAATCGGGGATTAATGAAGTTATCTACCTGTCTGATAAATATGAGGGGAATGACATTTATAAAGCCTCTAGAATTATGCTCGATAAAGCCGGTATTAAATACCGTAAGGTAGAAGCAAAAGTGACAAGTATTGTGTTATCCTTTAATGAAAATGCCGTTTAATAATGTCCAAATGGAAACTGCCATTGCAAATGATCACTTAATCTTTTCAAATTCATACTTTGGCTTGATATGCTTATTAAGATATTCTCCTTTAGAAGAAGCTGTTTTCATTTCATTGTATACTTTTTGAGGTACATCTTTATAATCATATACACTACCCGAAACATAAATTACCCGGAGAGTAGAAGTATTGACATCATATTTTATTGCAGCAACAACTGAAGATGGCATAGTATAACTGGTTAACCATTTTTTATAAATAAAAATAATGCCAGTCCATAATAAGCTCAATAGAAATTTCGAACGCTGAACATTTAGCTTTGCATCACATAGGCTGTCTTTAGCAACAGAAGTTTAATAGTACTGAAGTCGACTTATTTAAGTAAAACCAAATAATTAAAAATTATACCCGACACTTACCGCCCCAAAAGCCTGTATGTAGCTCTTTGCAATTAGCGGAGTAAACCCTATTCTCCATGAAAATCCCCCGTTAACAGGCTGGCGTCTGTACATGAAACTGAAAGTTCCAAATAGTTGGGTCCTCTTGTCCTCATTATAAGAATCGAAATTCATGATATTTAATTTTTTGCTTACATAAGTAAAGCCTGCACCAACTTCCAAAGCATGAGGTGAATTTTCTTTTCCGAAGATGTAATTGAGCTGAACAGGAAATGTTATTGCAGATTCCTCTTCACCCCCATAATAATTGCCCGTATTTGGATCATAATAATCATCATAAGCACTAACGAAGCCAAGGCCTACTCTACCACCCCATCCCAGCCTGCTCGGTTTAAATCGCCTGTCAAGATTTGCCGAAAATGCAATACCCGGGCCGCCAGCTTCAGCAATAAAGGATGTTTGGCCGACAGATTGTTTATCAGCACCAATCTTACCTTGCTGGGAAAAAGTAAATTGTGAAATAAGAAGTAGTAAGGAAAAAGTGAGTGTGTACTTTCTCATAACAAAAAGTTTAGGTTAATGATTAATCAAGTGCAAAGTAGAAACTAGAATCCAAAAAGTTTGTTAAGTAAATAACGTAAAAAAGCGAAAAATTATTGAATCGCCTGTTGTACAGTTTCTCTTACCTTATTTAATGGAATGCGTTCCTGTTGCATCGTATCTCTATATCGGATAGTAACAGTGTTATCTTCTTTTGTTTGATGATCCACAGTTACACAGAATGGAGTACCGATCGCATCCATCCGGCGATAACGTTTACCAATTGTATCTTTTTCTTCATAGAAACAGCGGAATGAAGATTTGCAATCATCCATGATCTGTCTTGCAATTTCAGGCAGCCCATCTTTCTTCATTAATGGAAGAACAGCCAATTTCATCGGCGCAAGTTTGGCGGGAAATTTTAATATTACCCGGCCGTCTTGTTTTTCTGCTGTGCTTAAATCCTGTTCTTCATAACAATGACTGAGCACCGCAAGGAACATACGATCCAAACCGATGGATGTTTCAATTACATAAGGAATATAATTACCATAAGGTTTGCCAGTTGCAGGATCAATTTCATTGTCGAAATACTGTTGTTTCTTTTTGCTATACTCCTGGTGATTCTTTAGATCAAAATCAGTGCGGCTATGAATCCCTTCTAATTCTTTAAACCCGATCGGGAAATTAAATTCAATATCACAAGCTGCATCTGCGTAGTGTGCCAATTTAATATGATCATGAAACCTGTATTGCTCTTTTCCAAAACCAAGAGCTAAATGCCATTTCATTCTTTCTTCTTTCCAATACTCATACCATTTCTTTTGCGTACCTGGCTGAATAAAGAACTGCATTTCCATTTGCTCAAATTCTCTCATCCGGAAAATGAATTGTCTCGCCACAATTTCATTACGAAATGCTTTTCCGATTTGTGCAATACCAAACGGAATTTTCATCCTTCCTGTTTTCTGCACATTTAAAAAATTTACAAAAATGCCCTGTGCAGTCTCCGGTCTTAAATAAACTTTGTTGTCTTCGTCATCGCTTGAAACGGTAGAACCAAATTCTGTTGAGAACATCAAATTGAATTGACGAATATCTGTCCAATTGCTTGTTCCGCTAACGACGCATTTTATTTTATTATCCTCAATTAATTTTTTTAGTCCCGCAAAATCATCTTTGGCAAGCAATGCATCCATTGCTGCCAGCAGCTCATCCGCCTCTTTTTCTTTTCCAACAGTTTTTAAAATTTCAGCATGACCTTCAATCAAATGATCAACCCGATATCTTTTCTTACTGTCTTTGTTATCGATCATGGGGTCATTGAAATTATCAACATGACCCGAAGCTTTCCATGTTGTTGGATGCATGAAAATGGCGGCATCAATACCCACAATATTTTCATACATACGGGTCATGCTATCCCACCAATAATCTTTGATATTTTTTTTCAACTCACTGCCCCACTGGCCATAATCGTATACAGCCTGAAGCCCATCATAGATTTCACTGCTTGGAAAAACAAAGCCGTATTCTTTTGCATGAGATATAATTGCCTGAAACTTCTTCTGATCGTTTGCCATATTACTATGCCGCCTGGTTTAATTCGAAGCCTGATTGCTCAAAGGCTTCGTAATACAGGTAGCGGCAAAGATAAGAGTCGAAAAGCTTTCTCAATAGCTTTGGATATTACGAGTTTTTAGATTGTACTTTTTCTTCCTTTGCTTTTTCTTCTTGTATTTTCTCTTCCTCTACTTTTTGTCCGTCGGTTGTTTTAGGAAGCGGTTGTTTGGAATCCACTTCTATTTTTTCTACCCACACCGCATATCTATTGGGGTAAATATTCGATCCCATCTCAATTGCGTATTGTCTTGTAAAGGCAGCCCCGAAATAAAGGATCATAGCTGAACAATATACCCATAGTAATACAACAATAATAGAACCTGTAGTTCCATACGCAGTTGTCATCTGGCTGTGGCCGAGATAATAGCTGATCAAAAATTTTCCACCCATAAAGAAAACAGCAGTAGTAAAAGCGCCGACTCTTACATGCTTCCATTCAATCTTTGCATCCGGCAATACTTTAAAGATGATACCAAAAATAAATGCAGTAATGAAAAAAGTAAGTAACAAGTTTGTTATATAAACTGCAACCACTGTGACATCAGGAAATTTTTTCAACAGCTCATTTAACAAAAGATCCATTGCTCCATTTATAACCAAAGAAACAAGCAAAATAAACCCAAGGCTCACAATTATTGAAAAAGAGAGAAGGCGATTAATAATTAATCGCAGCCAGCCCCTGCCTTTTTTGGGTTTTGATTTTAGCTTCCAGATAAGATTGATCGAATCCTGTATTTCACCAAACACTGCCGTGGCGCCGATAATAAGTGAACTAAGACCAATAATAGTAGCCAGCTTGCTGGAATCAGAATGCATTGTTGCCTGCATTGCATCCTGGATACTTTTTGCAGCCGCTGAGCCTACAAATCCCTCTATCTGTTTATAGATGGTGCCTTCAATAATCTCCCGTCCATAAAAAATGGTGGCAAGCCAGATAATAATGATCAATAATCCCGGCAATGAAAATATAGTGGAAAAGGCAAGTGATGAGCTAAGCTTAAGAACATTATCATCTATAAAATCTGAAACAGATCTCTTAAGTATATTCCATAATTTTTTTGGCGCCATAAAAGGAAAAATGGTCATATCAAGAACTTACATACATAATGCCAAAGAAAAGGTCGATTTGATTGATAATGTGTTATAAGAACTAAAGACCTATATAAAATTATTTGAGTTTCTCATTCTGTTGATGTCTTTCCGCATCTCTGTTCGTTTTCTTTTCAATATTCTTTTGAAATGCTTCAGTTAAATTAACACCTGTTTGGTTTGCAAGACAGATCAATACCCAAAGCACATCGGCCATTTCATCAGCGAGGTTTTTATCCAAATCTGTTTTTTTAAAAGACTGGTCGCCATAAGTACGGGCCATAATACGAGCCAGCTCTCCCACTTCTTCTGTAAGTATCGCCATATTGGTTAGCTCGCTGAAATAACGGACACCAACGGTTGTTATCCATCCGTCTACCTGTTGCTGTGCTTCATTAATAGTCATAACAAAAATTTTTATGAGTCTGTGCAATTTAGCATGATTCTTGACGTTTTCATCTCCCTTTTCGTGTTATCTCCTACCCCTTGATACTATAAAACCAATTATTCAATTCCAATTTTAGTATTCTATGATGAAGCCATTTATGCTGAAAGCTATTCTTGTCTGCGCCCTTTTTAGTATCACCTGTTTTATACATGGACAGGAAAAGCAATCACCCAATTCAGAAGTAAACACTCCATCATCTGCAAAGCCATTTAAAGTTTTAACGAATGGTAAACAAATAACTGTTCAGACAAAACAGAATTTAAAATCCATTATGGTGTGGACCGCCAGCGGGCATCGCATTGTCGAAGAAAAAAATCTTACCACTAACTCGTATTCATTTACTTTGCCTTCTAAAGAGAAAGTCTTTTATTTAATGATTGAAACTGCGGAGGGAAAAAGGTTTACTGAGAAGATGGGGGTGAAATAGTGAGTGGTCAGTGGTGAATGGTGAATGGTGAATAAATTCCTAACAATCATCTATTCTTTATTTTTTGTATCTATGAAAATAGTAACTGGTCCATCGTTTAGCAATTCCACTTTCATATCAGCTCTAAACACACCCGTGCGTACCATTTTACCAAGATCATTAGAAAGTTGCCGAACAAATTTTACATACATCGGCACAGCAAATTCAGGCTTGCTTGCCTTTATATAAGAAGGCCTGTTGCCTTTTTTTGTAGACGCATGTAAAGTAAATTGACTTACAACCAGTATATCTCCACTCATATCCTTTACCGAAATATTCATTACTCCATTCTCATCATTAAAAATTCTAAGACTTACAATTTTCCCTGAAAGCCATTCAATGTCCTCTGCAGTATCAGCACCTTCAATTCCTAATAGCACAAGCAATCCATTCTCTATTTGGGAATAAATTTTATTATCAATCATTACACTTGCTTTACTTACTCTTTGAATAACCGCTCTCATAATTGCAAGATAAAAGTTTATGGTTTATAGTTTGTCGTTTATGGTTCTTAAATTTGATATGCTTAATTAACAAAAAACCAAAGACTATAAACGATAAATTAAACATACCCGGTCTTTCTAGTGAAATAACCTTTCAAACGACCCGGAGCGGCGGCAAGGGCGGGCAAAACGTAAATAAAGTAGAGACGGCCGTTATTGGCTATTTTGATATTAATGCCTCGCAAATTCTTACTGAAGAACAAAAATCAGCTATCACTGAAAAATTATCCAATCGGATCAATAGCGAAGGAATGCTATTTGTAAAATCACAAACTTACCGTACACAACTTGAAAATAAAGATGAAGTAATTCGCAAAATGAATGAGCTGATGGCAAAAGCATTGCAGAAACAAAAAAAACGTACACCAACCAAGGTAAGCAAAGCCGCAAAAGAAAAACGTTTGGAAGGCAAAAAGAAAAAAGGTGATATAAAAGAAGGCCGCAGGAGAGTTGATCCTCATAATATGTAATGCTGCCGATATTTCATAAATTTACTCCCTGATGAAGTGGAGACTGATCATTATAATTTTTCTTGTAACCCTTTCCGGAAGCTTCTTAATTAATGCCTGCAGAAAAGGCCAGCAAGATATACCCGGCAAAACAGGTTTGACATTTACAGTGCCTGCGGGATTTCCTTCACCACTTTATGACTTTACAAAAAATCCATTGACAGAAGAAGGTTTTCAATTGGGCAAAATGTTATTCTATGACGGACGTCTTTCTAAAGATGGAAATTATCCTTGTGCATCCTGTCATCACCAGATAGCAGTATTTGGAACCTATGATCATGATCTTAGTCATGGTTATGGCGATCAGCATTCAAACCGGAATGCAACTCCGCTTTTTAATCTTGCATGGAAGGATGCATTTCATGCTGATGGAAAATTTAAAAGTTTGGAGGATGAATGTTTGGATCCGATACAAGCGCCAAATCAAATGGCGGAAGAGATCGGTAATGTATTAACTAAACTTCGCAGAGATGCTCATACCCGTCATATGTTCAAAGCTGCATTTGGCACTGAAGAAATCACGATAGAAAGAATGCAAAAAGCATTGGCTCAATTCACCGTGTCAATGATCACTGCCAATTCAAAATATGACCAGGTAAAAAGAGGTGAGAATATATACACCGATTATGAGCAAAGAGGTTACGAGCTTTATAAAACCAATTGTGCTTCCTGTCATCCTGAGCCGATGTTTACTGATTATTCCTACCGGAATATTGGTTTGAAAGTTGATCCTTATTTAAATGATTATGGCCGGATGAGAGTTACAAACAAAAGGGAAGATTCACTGAAATTCAAAGTACCATCGTTAAGAAATGTTTCCATCACTTATCCTTATATGCATGATGGACGATACAAAAGTTTGAAAGCATGTATTGAACATTATGGAAATAATATTCAACAAAGTTCTACACTTGATCCATCCTTAACGAATGGAATTCATTTTAACAGCAATGAAATTATTGATCTTGTTGCTTTCCTAAGAGCATTGACCGATTCTACACTCACAAAAGATCTTCGGTTTTATCAAACACATTAGATCTTCTTACGGGACCTGATGGCTTCAAGTATTTTTCTCTGGTTAGCTATTTCAGCAAGCTGTGTTTCCTGTGCTTTCGAATTAGTTGACATTTCTTCCTGCAGCTTTGTGATCTTATTTTGTAATTCGACCGAATCCGTCTGCAATTGTTTCAATTTCTTTTCGGCATTTGTGACTACTCCAGCCTGAGCCGCGATCAATATATCAATATGGGCATCTTCTACTTCTGGTGTCAGGTCTTCAAGGAATGCTTTAGCTTTTTCCTTTTCCGCATTGCTTAAAAGTGGTAAGGCATTGACATCGTTATTCAGAATAAGCAGGTATAATACAGATTCATCACTTTCCTTTTTACTTTTCCTTTCAATGCTGACCACATAATCATATTTACCCGGGCTTATGTCATTAAGTGTTGCCTCCTTGTAAATATTAAATCCTTTGTCTTTGTTGAACATGCCTTTTTCTTCGCGACCTTTATAGCCCATCTTCGCCAGTTTACCCATCAGCGCATTTTCAACGGCTTCTGGAGGAAAGTTATAATTGATATAAAAACAATCCTGCTTTTTCTTTCTGTACTCAATGGTACCTTGTTTAGCTTGTGCGGTTATTAAAATTGGTAAACACCAAAACAAAAAGTTAAGTAAAGATCTTTTCATGGTTCAAGTGGTTTCTTTAAAGTTAAGGAAAATGTAAATGGAAGATCTGACCCAAATAGCATCCATTGCTTAATCAGCGGTCAAAGAGTACATTTGCTGAAATAACCCAATTCCTTTGAGTGGTATAAAAAAACTAGCCGGGCAAACTTTATGGTATGGTGTGCCTACTATTGCCAGTCGATTTCTTGGTTATTTGATGAATCTCAGTCTGCCGTTCATTTTTGCTCATGCGGGCACGACGGCTGATCTTACACAAGTGTATGCAATCATTCCTTTTTTAAACGTTCTGTTCACTTATGGAATGGAAACCGCTTATTTTCGTTTTTCACAATCAGAAGATAAAAGAAAACTATATAGCACACTCACCCTTTCACTTTTTATAACCACCATTTTATTTACAACAATTCTCCTTTTTTTCCGTCCCGCCATTGCAGATGCAGCGGGGCTTGACAAACATCCGCAGTATGTAACATGGATGTGCTGGATCATTTTCTTTGATACCCTTGCTACACTTCCATTTGCAAAACTCAGGCAAGAAGGACGTCCAAGAAAATATGCATTCGTTCGTGTAGCTGGTATTGTGATAAATATTTTGGTAGTGATCCTGGCTCTTGGCTTGCTTCCGGAATATTTGAAAAAAAATCCGGATAGTTTTCTGGGTTTAGTTTTTGACAAAACAGACCCGATCAGTTTTTATTTGTTAGGAAATGTATGTGGCAGCATTTTTACTTTTCTATTGTTATGGAAAGAATTCAAAGGTGTGGAGCTCAACTTCAACACGAAGCTTTGGAAAAAAGTAATGGAGTACAGCTATCCATTGATCATTGTTGGTTTGGGTGGAATGATAAATGATATGCTGAGCCGCTTAGTTTATCGGCATGTTGTTGATGTGTCACCGGCACAGGCAGATAAAGAATTAGGAATTTTTGGAAACCTCTATAGACTTGCAGTTTTGGTTACCGTAATGATACAGGCATTCCGAATGGCAGCCGAGCCTTTTTTCTTTAACCGATCAACGGAAGAAAATCCGCAACGTATTTATGCAAGAGTGATGAAATTTTTCGTTATCGCCTGTTGCTTTATGTTTTTATTCATCGGGCTTTATCGTGATGTGCTTGAATGGGTGATCACCTTAAAATCAAAAGAATGGGGCGAAGGAATATATATTGTGCCCATACTTGCTCTCGGAAATATTTTTTTAGGCATTTACTATAACCTGAGCATTTGGTATAAGCTGACGAACAAAAATATGACTGGCGCCATGATCACTTTGGCAGGAGCCGTGATCACTGTTGCTTTAAATATCATCCTTATTCCAAAACTTCATTATCTCGGCGCAGCCATTGCTACGTTCTGCTGTTATTTATTTATGATGATAATAAGTTACGTGCTGGGGCAGAAATATTATCCCGTGCCTTATGCAAAGAAAAAACTTATTTCCTATCTTGTTTTGGTTGGATTAATTTATTTAGCACACCGGGGTTTATTGATGCTTTACAATAATATTTGGTTTAGCATTGGCTCTGCCACAATCTTCCTGTTGTTGTTTGCTGTTTTTGTTTCAAGGATTGAGAGGAAAGAGTTGCAACGACTGCCATTTATCGGAAAATACTTTATTCCAAAAGTTGCTTAATAAAGTTTCACAAACGGATTATTCGTTTTCTCAAATCCTACTGTTGTTATTGGTCCGTGGCCAGAATAAACTTTTGTTCCATCAGGCAACGTGAATAGCTGGGTTTGAATGCTATTGAATAAAGTTTTGAAATCGCCGCCAGGCAGATCAGTTCTTCCAATGCTGCCATTAAATAAAACATCACCACCGATCACAAAACCTCCGGGCTCATAATAAAAACAAACACTACCCGGCGAATGACCGGGAGTAAAACGAATTTCCAATTCATCATTCCCGATATTAATGGTTGCTCCCTCTTTTAAATAGATCAGTTCGCCATCATAATTCTCAAAAGGCATCTGCCACATTTCTCCGCTTTGAGGTGCAAAATCAAGCACGGCCTTTTCTTTTTCATGTATATGAAGCTTGAGATTCCAAACTTTGGCAGCCCATTTGTTGCCAAATACATGATCGAGGTGACAATGTGTATTAAGTAGCAAGACTGGTTGAAGGCTTGTCTCCTCAATAAAGTTCTTTAGCTCTTCCCTCTCCTCCTGAAAATAACAACCTGGATCAATAATGCAGCACCGCCCTGCTTCGTTATACAAAACGTAGGTATTTTCCTGGACGGGATTAAATGTAAATGTCTTAACGCTTAACATGGAGGGTTTTCCGTACTTTTAAATTACAAACCCCCTCTTCAGAGGGGCTTGCTATAATACGTAGCCAAAAATAAGAAATCAAATTTTTGGACGTCAGTTTTAGCAATTGAGTGAAATTTGTTTGTGAATTAAAAAGTTGAACAGAATTTTAAGAAGTTAAACGGAGCGTCGCAACAAAAGTCTCATCAGGGCTTAATTGCAGACCTCCAAATAAATACAAGAAATATTGCAGCAACTATACATTGTTTAAATCCGATTTTAATAATTATAGACGAAACAGGACAGATCTTATGAAGAAAGAATTCAGACTTATCCTCTTTATAGCGGTTTTCTTCTCTCTGAAAACTAATGCGCAGGTTAATACGGTGGAATTTGGAAAGAACCGGGTGCAATACCAGAAGTTCAACTGGAAATTTTACCAGACAGAAAATTTTAATACTTATTTCAGCCAGGATGGATTGGCGCTGGGCAAATATGTGGCGCAGGTGGCCGAAGAAGAATTGACCAGTATTGAAGAATTTGTTGAATATGGTTTGCAACGCCGTGCCAACATTGTTGTGTACAACAATTTTGATGAGTTTCAACAAAGCAATATTGGGTTAGGTATCGATTGGCAAAATACCGGCGGTGTTACTAAACTTGTCAACAATAAAATTGTTTTGTACTTCGATGGCAATCATGAAAACCTGAAAAGACAGGTAAGAGAAGGCATTGCAAAAGTGCTTGTCGAGAATGTTTTGTTTGGCGATGATTTAGGTGAGTTTGCTGCTAACCAGGCTTTGCTTGATCTTCCGCAATGGCTTACTGATGGATATGTTGCTTATGCCGGTGAAAACTGGAGTGCCCAACTCGATGATGATCTGAAATCGGCATTGCTAAGCGGCCGTTATAATAATTTCTACCAGTTTGCACATGAAAAACCTTTGCTGGCTGGTCACGCCTTCTGGCGTTGGGTTGGCGATAAATATGGTAAGAGCAAAACAACTTATATGCTTTACCTGGCTCGTATTTATCGGAACCTGAATGCAGCCTGTAACCGTGTTACCAAAAAGAAAAAATTCAAAACACTATTGAGTGATTTTATGACGGAAGAAAGCCAGAAGTACCTGAAAGATATTCGTGGCAGAAGAGTGGCGCCGAAAGGTCAGCTGGCAGTAAGTGAATTCATAAAGAAAAAAGATTTTATCCATTTTAATGCGAATCCTGTTCCACGAAATATGAGTTATGCCGTAGTGGAATTTAAGCAAGGAAAATATTATGTGGTGCTGAATGAAAATTTTGTTAACCGCAAAGTGTTGCTGAAGTTCGGTGCAAGATCAAGAGAAGATGAAAAAAATCCTAACTACCCGATAATGGCCTGGGACGGAAAAGGATCAAGACTGGCCGTGTTATATTGGGAAGAAGGAAAAATAAAATTGTTTGTATACGATCTTGTAAATCGTGTCAAGATATCAAAAACAACTCTTACCCAGTTCAGCCAGGTGGAGGACATGAAATACATGCTGGATGCGAATACACTTTTATTCAGCGCAGTGAAAAGCGGGCAAACAGACATTTTTGTCTACAAAATTGATAAGGGAACTATAGAACAAATTACCAATGATGTGTATGATGACCTTGATGCATCGTTTGTTGCTTTTCCAAATAAAACAGGGATCATCTTCGCCAGCAACAGACCAACGGCGGCGGCTGCGAACTCTGATGACTCATTGCCTCATAATCGTTATAATATTTTTCTTGTTGATAATTGGAATAAATCTGATTTCAAACAGATCTCTCAATTAACGGATATGAAACAGGGCAATGCCCGCTTCCCTTCCCAATACAATACTTCGCACTTCACTTTTGTAAGTAATGAAAATGGAATTGCCAATCGCTATGCTGGTTTCTTCAGAACTGAAAGAGCCGGTTTGGATACATTAGTATTTATTGGAGGCGATTTTTTGCGTAATCCTTCATTAGCTGAAGTTGACTCCTTATTAAAAGAGTGGGACAAGGCTGATATCGATTCTGTGGGTTTTGTTTCGGTAACAAATGATTCTACGTATGTTTTCCCGCTTACAAATTACCAAAGCAGTTTATTGGAAACAAGAACTGCCGGCGATCAGCAGCAGGTAAGTGAAGTGGTAAGACAGGGTGATTATAAGTTCCTGTACCGTCTTCGTGTTGATGAAAATGCTTTGCGACGCCGGAACGTATCGGCAAGGCCAACTGAATACATGAAGAAAGTAATGGAGGAAGAAAAATTTGAAGAAAGCAAACTGGATATAAATATGCCGGGTGCAACCGATTCAACCGGTAAAAAACAAAATGATTTCTTCGAAAATGAATTTAAGGAAGAGAAAAAAGATTCAACTCAGATCGGTAATGTAGTGGAATCAGAAGTGGTGCCAGGCAAAGAACCGATATTGAAACAGGCAAAATTGTTTGAATATCGTCCGCCAAAATTTTTCAACGATTATGTAGTAGCGGGATTTAATAACAATGTATTGATCACCCGTTACCAAACTTATGCTGGTGGCCAGGGACCTATCCAGCTTAGTAATGGTGATCCTTTTAACGGAATGATAAGAGTGGGAACCTCTGACCTGATGGAAGACTGGAAATTTTCCGGTGGTCTTCGTCTTAGCACTGATCTGAAGAATAATGAATATATAATGAGTGCTCAATACCTGAAAAAAAGATTTGATTACGGGGTAACTTATTACAGGAGTACTCAAAAAGTTTTATATGGCGATCTGCAGGGAACATTTACCAGTAAATTGTTTACCAATTTGTACCAGGGAAGTGTTTCCTATCCTTTTGACCGTGTAAGAAGTATTCGATTTAATGCGGCTTTCCGTTCAGATAGGATTGTGATTCTCGCTGATGATCTTAACCAGGCGCCTTTAACCTTAGAAAAAGAAGATATCAAAAAGCAATATGCCATCTTACATGTGGAATATGTATATGATGATGCCATCAACCCCGCACTGAATATCTGGTACGGTCTCCGCTATAAATTTTATCTTGATTGGAATGGCAAAGTGAATAAGACAACAGGAGGCACCACCGCAGAAAATCCATATTCATTCAATGTTGGTGGCGACGGAAGATATTACCTGCCGATCTATCGTAATTTTATTTGGGCAGTTCGCGGAGCATTTGATCTTTCATGGGGTCCGCAAAAAATCATTTACTATGCCGGTGGTGTTGACAACGATCTGTTTCCAAAATTCAATGAAGCCAATCAACCTGACCCTGATGCCGATTATGCATTCCAATCGCTGGCTATCAACCTGAGAGGCTTTAATCAAAATGTTGCCAATGGAAATAACGCAGCCATCATCAATAGTGAATTACGTTTACCTGTATTCAGCACATTATTTAATAAGCCGATCAATAATGCATTCTTAAGAAATTTCCAATTCGTACAGTTCTTCGATCTTGGCACTGCATGGAATGGCAATTATGACAAGATAGAAAGGCCTTCAGTTTTATATAGTCAACCTGGTAACCCTGTTGTCGTAAAAATAAAAGCAGGTGGTATCGGTCCCTTTGCAGGTGGATATGGTTTTGGTGTTCGGAGTACAGTGCTCGGTTACTTCCTTCGTCTTGATACTGCCTGGGAAATGAATGGTTTCTTTAAAGGCAAACCGCTTTGGTATTTTGCAATGGGACTTGATTTTTGATTTAAGATTTTAGATTTATTATAAACCTCTCATTATGGGAGGTTTTTTATTTATATACCCAGCAAAGAATCGCTATTTAGCTTTAGTTGCGTCGCACTCTTCAGGGTTCTGTTCTACACTGAGCTTTTTTTTCTAAATTTCAATATCAAATCAAAAGTATGAAAGAAGCCATTAGAACCATCTGCTGCATTTTATTATATCTTAATCTGCCAGCCCAACAAAATACAATTGATAGCCTTCACCAATTATTGATGACTGCGAAAGAAGATACCAGCCGGATTAATCTATTGAACCAGATCGCGGCGAGGTACCGGCAATCAAAACCAGACTCTATTATGAAGTACTCAAATGAGGCGTTGGCGATGTCGTCAAAAATAAATTATGTTGAAGGCGAAGTGAATGCAATGCGATACCAAACTGCTGCTTTCGTATTGGCTGGTAATTTTTCAACGGCATTGGAAATAGCATTAGAAGCATTGAAGAAAAGTGAGGTGCTCGGTGATAAAAAATTAATGGCGCGATGTCTTAATGAAGTAGGCGGAGTATACGCAGAACAGGGAAATCTTCGGCAAGCCCTGGTCTATGCTCTTAAAATGAAAGATATTTATGAACAGGCTAACGATCAGCCTAGTCTTGCTATCTCTTTGCTGAATATTGGCTATGGTTATGGACAACTCAACCAATTGGATTCAGCCAGGATCTTTATTAACCGATCATTGGATATTTCACTCCGGATCAGGGACGATAATTTGATAGCCGGGGCATATCTAAACCTTGGCATGATTCATATAAAGCTTAAACAATACGATATCGCACGAGCCTACCTTAAACAGGCAATGCCCCAATTCATTAAAACCGACAATATTTCTTTTTTATTCAGCACTTATTTTTTCCTGACCGAGACTTTTGATTCTACCAGGCAGTATGATTCATCTTTTTACTATGGCAGGTTGGCCTATCGCCATGCCTCACAGTCCGTAATTCATGAAACAGCAAAACAATTATCGTCGCTCTTCAAAAAAACCGGACAGCTGGACAGTGCATTTATTTACCAGGAAATAGCCATGGTTGCAAAAGACAGTTTGACGAGCCAGGAAAAACAAAAACAGATGCAGACGTTGACTTTTGCTGAACAATTACGGCAAATGGAAATTGCAAAACAGAAAGCAGAAGCGGCGGCCATACGAAAACGAAATCTTGAATTGGCTGCAATAGCAATCTTTATCCCGGTATTTCTATTCATAGTTTTACTATTAGGCCGAAGAAAAGTAAAATCA
>Ga0207712_10000984_pt1 | contig 20420 bp, 20 predicted proteins | sample KBSS44metaG_FD_184402 | JGI IMG/M metagenome (GOLD analysis project Ga0207712, IMG submission 184402) | Switchgrass rhizosphere microbial communities from Kellogg Biological Station, Michigan, USA - KBS S4-4 metaG (SPAdes) (version 2) | ecosystem: Host-associated > Plants > Roots > Rhizosphere... | reverse complement strand
CAAGTCGACCTGTGGAACGGGGTGCTGCAGGAGACTGAGATAGACGGTGTACTCTGGTTGTAGCGCGGCTCCGAAACCCGTCGGCGCTGGATCGTCCACGATGCCGACCACGGTATACCATTCCGATCGCTTCAAACCCACCATCAACTGACGGCCAATCGCCTCGCCGCGCTGAAAATGGCGGGCCGCGAGCGCGCGGTTCACCACGGCGACCCGTGGTGCGTCCCAACGATCCTCCGAACCGATGCTCCGGCCGGCGACCATCTTCACGCCGAGTGCGCGGAAGGTGTCGGCGCTGACCATTTCGTGAGTTGCCAGGACCTGGTGCCACGGCACCATGAGCGTGCCGAACGGGCAAAGCCCGCAGTCGGTAGTGATTCCCGCCACCGTACCCAGACCGGCAATAGACCCCGGGCTGCTGAGACTGATCACCGAGTGCTGGGAGTCGGTCGAGAGCCTTTGAAGCAAGGCTTCGAGACGTGACGCTTGCTCAGCCGGTGATGCGCTCGGCACGGTGACCTGGTACACCTCACCGCCGCGACGCTCTAAGGTCGCCGAGTTCAGCATGGTGCTCGCGTGTCTCGCCACAAGTGCGCCGGCGGTGAGGACGGTCAGGCTGATGCCGAGTTGGATCGCCGGCACCAATAGAGGCAGGGGATGCGCCTCCGCCTGAGTGAGACGGGTGCGCCGGGCGAACACCAGAGGAAGAATTCCGGCAAGCACTAGCACGGCGCTCACCACGAAAAGGCTGAGCGGAATCATGGCCGGATCTCCGGGGCTCATCGGGCCGTGCCACTCACGAGCTGCCAGACCGGCCGCAATTCCACCAGCCGCACCGCCGAGCAAGAGCACAACCGCAGCCACCAATCCAGCCTCGAGCAAGGCGGACGCCAGAACGCCGCGCCGCGAGGCGCCGACCGAACGCCGTACGGCGAGCTCCGGAGCACGCTCCGCAGCCCGCGCAGCGGAGAGCGTAAGCATGGTGAGTGCGGCCGCGGCAAGGGCGGCAGCAGCCGTGCCCAGCAGAAGCCGGAACAACTGCGTCAAGGCAGCCAGCTGTCCCGCTGCCGGTGTCCGAGCATCCGGGTTCCAGGGCATCCCGAGATCGGCTCCCCGCACGCTGGAGAACGAGAGCCGTGTACTCTCGCCCCCGGGAATCCAGAGCGAGGTCACCGGGAGCAGCGCGATCAGGATCACGACTCCGGTCGCGGCGAGTAACAGTGCGGTGCCTCGGTACATCCGAAGCGCCGCAAGCGCCGGAGAAACCACCCGGATCAGTCTTCCCCGTCTATCCATCATGGAGCCGATTGCTGCCTCTCGTTGAGCTCCGGTGGTCACCCCGATGAGTTACTGGGCGGACGACGGCGCTGGCTGCATCAGCAGGCGAGTGAGCTTCCACTGGCCTTCCGGTGTCCGGCGCCAGCGCGCTACATACCGGCCGCTGAATTTCCCCGGTGGCTGATCCTGCACCCTGGCCACTTGGGAGAAAGATCCCCACTGATAGGCCGTGGTCCCGAAGATCTCGACGTCATCACTCACCGTGGAAGCCGAATCCACCACGACCTTGCCATCATCACCGTCCTCGGTGTACATCGCGGCGATTGAATCCGACGCTACCGCTTTGATCAGAGCAGTGTAGTGCTCCATCGCGGCGGCGACTGCCCGACTTGCCGCGGGATCTCCGGAGCTGGTCCGTCCAACCGTACAGGCCGATGCAAGCAGGACGAGAGTACCGGCAGCTCGGTGACGATTCATGGGGATTCCGCTGCGTCGGAGTGCGGAGAGAACCTCAGGTCAACCTACACTCGCCGAGCCGCCTGGGAAGCGACCCGCCGTTTCAATCAGAACGTGGACCGCTTCCATCCCGGAACGAAGAGCGGCGTGCTCGCCACCCGGCGCGCGACCTCGAAGTGTGGCGCCACCAGGTCGGCAAGCTGTTGGGCGACAGCGAGGTCGGTCCGACCGAATGTGGTCCCCGGAGAGGTCATTGCCATAGCGCCGATGATCGTTCCGCCTACCCGGAGTGGAACCACCAGCACCGACAACGGCGGGGAGTCTTGCGAGCTCACCAGGTAAGGAATCTCCCCCCGCACGACGCGCGCGACACCGGTACCTTCGATCGGTTCCTGCGGAAGGTCCGCCAGCGGAGTGGCTTGACCGGGTTTCACTACAGCCACACGGCCCTCGTTGGAGAGCCTCACCGCAAACTCGATCGCGTTGACCGGCAGGAGTTCCGAAGCCGATTTCACAAAGCGCCTCGTCGCTTCGCCGAGTAACGGCGTCGTTGCCAGCTCCTCGGCGATCCGGCTCAGATGCATCGGGATGTGGCGGAGCATGTCGAACTGCCCCCGGAGAACCTGGTGTTGCCAGTCCATCACGAAGACATCGACCCGGGGCGCAATCAACGCTCCGATCGTGTCGAGCAACATCAGGTCGCTCTCCTCGTAGAGGCCCGGCCCGGCACTTCCGAGGAGCAAGCAACCGACCGGCCGCTCGACGACGCGCAGCTGCACTCCGATCAGCGACCGGGCCTTCTCCTCACCCCCGGCAACGCGGGCCAGCTCCGGCATCGGACCCCGCGAATCGGACACACCATCGCGCACCAGAACCTGACCGATACCGCCGAACAGCCGATTCGGATCAAACGCGTCGAGAGAGACAACCAGGCTGGGATCGGCCCAAAGCGGGCCGTGACCATGGAGGCCGAGGCGGTAGTGCTGGTCTCCCGTCGAATTGCCGATGATCAGCTCGATACCGTCGTGCGGGAGTACGTGCTGGATCGCGAAGGAAACCGCGAGCATGAAATCTCGAGGCGTGCCTGCGCCCGTGGTGGCTTCCGCGAGAGCGCGGTAGAGTGCGTTGAGTTCCTGGGCCTCCTGCTCCTCCCCGCGTAGGGGAAGGGTCGCCGCCTGAGCCCTGATCGTCTCGACTTCAGAATCGCTTGAGGCATCGGCCGCGACGGGCTCCTCGACTGCTTCAGAGGAATGACCCGCCCGGGAGTAGCGCGCCAGCATCGGCGCCATCGCCTCCGCCGCCGATTCGACCACCGCTACTTCCCTCATCCCGTAGAGGTCGGGTCGGAAGCCCGCGATCAACAGCAGCCCCACGTCATTGGGGCCGTGACGAATCGGGCGACAGACCACCGAGCCGTAGCGTGCCGACTGAACCCGGTCTTCGATCCGGGCCAGCTCGTGCGGATCGAGGAATGGATTGGGATGTGGAACTCGCAGATCGTCCGCGGCCAGCTCTTCAGGCGCGATCAGCGACGGCTCTCCGCTGGGCGAGTATACCCACAGAGCGAAGAGGTCGTGCGGAAGCTCGAACTGCAGCGCGTCAGACACGGCCTCATACCACGTCCGCAGCGCCTCCAGGTCGGGGACCCGGTTGCGGCTGTGAAGGATCGGGAAGAGGAAGGCAAAGTCCGCGTCTTGGGACATAGGCCCTTAAAGGTGCAGGACTTGTGCCCCCCATCGCCATCCCGGAAGTCGATTCGGCCGAAGGTGCCAATCTGCCTCAGACGACGCAACCACAGGGCCCCGTTGTGCCGGTGGTCCCGATACCATAAGTCGTGTGGTGCATTGATGTTACGGCATCCGGCTGGGAGGCTATCCCCCGGCAGCTCCAAGTATCTGCCACCCTGGCGGCCCGCACCATGACCCCGCACCCAGGCTGCCCTGCGTGACTCTTCTGCAGAAAGGACCCGTATTCTACGCCAGTCCCAACTAGCACTGGCGAGGTTCCATGTTCCGCCGATTCGTCCCGGCAGCAATCGGGCTGCTCGCCGTAGCTCCCCTACAAGGGCATGCGCAGGACAGCCTGCTCGCGATTCGTGCCGGCCATCTGGTGGACGTCCAGCAGGGCACTCTGAAAGGAGAGACGCTCATCCTGATCAAGGGCGAGCGGATCGTTCAAGTGAGCCCGGGAGGGACACTCCCAGCTGGAGCCCGGGTAATCGATCTCTCGAAACTCACGGTCATGCCCGGGTTGATCGACGCCCACGTTCATCTCACGATTGGAACTCCCGACAGTACTGCGCTCGCGACGCTCCGTGCGGGTCTCACTACAGTCCAAGACCTCGGCGCCCTCAATCATGCCAATCTCGATCTACGTAACGCGATCGACGGCGGCAAGACGATCGGCCCGCGCATTCACTCTGCCGGATCCTGGATCGGAGTGAAAGGCGGGATCTGTGACTTCGATGGACGGGGCGTCAGGGGGGAGAAGGAATTCGCGGCGCGCACCCGGGAAGACATCGCCAACGGCGCCGACCTGATCAAAGTCTGTGTCACCGGATGGCCGGCCGATGGCTACCGTTTTCCGGACTCGGTTGAGATCACCGAGGCCGAGTTGTCTGCGGTGGTGAGAGAGGCGAAAGCTGCGAACAAGAAGGTGATCGCCCATGCGATCGGACGCCGTGGAGCCTTCATGGCCGTCTCCGCCGGTGTCCAGGCCCTTGCTCACTCGGCATTTCTCGACAGCACTACGATCGCAATGATGAAGGCTCGAGGGGTCTACCTGATTCCTACCCTTCTCTCATTCCAGGGCGACGGGCCGGCGTTGTTGGCACTTCAGAAAGAGATGCGAGTGATCCTGGCGAGCGGCATTCTCATCGCGATGGGGACCGACGCAGGGGTTACACCTCATGGCGGGAACGCAGCGGAGCTGGAGACGATGGTCGAAGCAGGAATGTCTCCTCTCGCCGCCATCCGCTCTGCCACCATCAGCGCCGCCGCACTCCTCGGCATGCCGGAGTCGATCGGGAGCGTCACTCGGGGGACGATGGCAGATCTGATCGCGGTCGAGGGTAACCCGCTGGAAGACGTGCGCACGCTCCAACACGTCCTTTTCGTCATGAAGGCAGGGCGGACCTACCTCACGCCTTAGCCTCCTCGGCGCGCTGATCCCGAGACTGCAGCGCGGCCTGGTACTCCCGCGTGAGGCGAGCCATCATTTCGTTTCTCTTCGCGTAGAGGCGTTTGGGAGTCCGGGGCTTGTGCCGGGCAAGCGCGTAGCTGGTGAGGAGCGGTAGCGCGACCGAGTTGTCGAGATAGCAGACGACCGTCCCCGGCAGCATCGTGGGATCGATCTTCCCCCAGCTAACTGCTTCGGCCGGGGTGGCGCCGGACAACCCACCGGTATCAGGCCGCGCATCGGTCAGCTGCAGGAAGAAGTCGTGCCCCTTCTCGTCGATCCCCAGCACTTCCTGGATTTGTGGCTCGGTCTGCAGCAGGAAATTCTTGGGACTCCCACCACCCACGATAAGCGCTCCACTCTTGCCGCCCGTGCGTTTGGCATGGAGTACGATCGCAGCCGTCTCGTTTACGTCAGCGCTTACGTCGAACCGGAGCTGGCTGCCGGCCAGTGCCTGTTCTGCCACGTTCATCCCGATCGAGCTGTCGCCCGGAGAACTGGTGTAGATCGGCACTTCCAGCGCGTGGGCCGTCGAGAGCACCGAGCGCCGCTCCAGCCCCAGCGCCTTCTCCCGCTCGCGCAGGTACCCACCCAGCAGGTAGTGATATTCCGCCGTGCTCATGGAGCGCTGGAACTCCGCCCGAGCCGACACTTCGCGTACGAACGCGTCGGTGGAGAGGAGCACCGAGTAGTCGAAAAAGATGTCGTAGATCCGCACGACCCCCTTGTCGCGGAGCTCCACGTCGTCGGCATGGGGGGTCCCCTGATGCATCGCGAGACCCAGCGCGAAGTGCGCGTCGTGATAGAGATTGGCACCGGTGGAGATGATCCAGTCCACGAAGCCGAACTCCATCAGCGGGATGAGACTGCTCATCCCGAGCCCCGCGGGGGTCATCGCCCCGGTAAGGCTCATCGCGACCGTGACCTCCGGGTCCAGCATCCGCTGGGTGAACAGGAGACAGCCTTCCCGAAGCCGGCCGGCGTTGTAGGCAAAGAACGCGTTGTCGATCAGGTCGGCCACGGATTCATGGCCGGTGATTCCGGGCGGATCGATCCGACGGCCGCGCAGGTACTGGGCGCTGGGTCGTGTCATCACTTAGCCCACACGATTGGTAGTACCGTTTGCCTTTGCCGCGGCGATGATGCGTACTACCTCGCGCGGATCATCGGTCACATGAAAGAGGGCGAGGTCGGTCTGGTCAATCTTCCCTTCGACCGCCATGGGAGACTTGAGCCATGCTACCAGCCCCTCCCAGTACGAAGACCCGAACAGCACGACCGGAAAGCTGCTGACCTTCCCGGTCTGGATCAGCGTCAGGGCCTCGAACAACTCGTCGAGCGTGCCGAACCCGCCTGGGAAGACCAGAAAGGCCATCGAGTATTTCGCGAACATCATCTTCCGCACAAAGAAGAAGCGGAAGTACATACTGCGCCGAACGTACTGGTTGGTGCCCTGCTCGTGCGGCAGTTCGATGTTGCACCCGATGGAGAGACCGTCTCCTTCGACTGCTCCCCGGTTGGCCGCTTCCATGATCCCAGGCCCGCCGCCGGTGATGATCGGGAAGCCTGCTTCGGCCAGCAGCCGGGCCGTTTCTACCGCCGCCGCATAGTGGGGATCGTTGATTGGTGTGCGGGCCGATCCGAAGATCGCCACCGCGTCCTGGACATCGCCCAGTTTTTCGAATCCTTCGACGAATTCCCCCATGATGCGGAGTACTCGCCAGGGATCGGTCTTCCGCAGCGCATCGGGCCGTTCCTGGAGTTGAGCGCTTTCCAGGATCTCTTCGTCCGCGGTGGGACCCCGAGGGCGATCGCGGTGCAGCAGACGGGGATCGAGCGGTTTACTCACGGGGCAGACACTCGAGCAGAGCCCGGTGGTCGTCGGGCGTGTTGTAAAAGTAGGGCGAGACCCGCACGTGACCGGGCCGCGAATCCACGATGAATCCCTGGGCCGCGAGCCGGCGCACGTCCTCCTCCGGCGCCTTCCGCGGGAACATCACGATCGCACTCCGTTCATCCGCCCGCGCGGCTACCCGGAGCATGAAGCCTCGAGCGCGCGCTTCGTTGATCAGATCTTCCGTCAACGCCTGCGTCACCTGACGAACCGCCGGCAGGCCGATTTCCCTTAGCACTTCCAGCCCACCCAGCTGGGCATAGACGGCGGCCATACCCGGGGTCCCAGTGTCGAAGCCCCGGGCGCCGGGGCGCCGCTCGAAATGCCGGACATCGAACCGGAACGGATCGCCGTGGGCAAACCACCCGGTCACTCGCGGGGTCAGCCGGCTCGTCAAATCGGAGCGCGCATAGAGGAACGCGATGCCGGACCCACCCAGGAGCCATTTGAGTCCGCCCGAACAATAGAAATCGACGTCCGCCGCATGGACATCGGCCGGCAGCTGTCCCGCTCCCTGATAACCGTCGATCAGCACCAGCGCTCCCCGCCGGTGGGCGATCTCCGCGACCGCGGCAATGTCCTGAATGGCACCGCTGGTGAAGAACACGTGACTCGTTGCCACCAGCGCCGTGCGATCATCGACGGCCCGCTCGATCAGCTCGAGCGGGACGTGAGTGCCGTCGGGGCTGTCTACCACAACTAACTCGACACCCTCCTGCTGCTTGGCGAGCCACTGGTACGCGACGGTGGGGAAGTCGAGACTCGTTACCACCACCTTGGGCCGGTCACGATACTCCAGGGACTCCCCGACCACACCGAGCACCGATGAGAGCGACGGATGAAGCGAGATGTCCTCGGCCCTGGCGCCAACGACCCAGGCGTAGTCGGCGCGCAGCACTTCGAGCGCCGGCAACCACTGATCGTACCACGCCGACGCGCCCCGCTGCTCCCAGAGATCGAGATACTGGTTTACCCGCAGGCGGGAGCGCTTCGAGAGGGCGCCGAGTGAACAGCTGTTTAGGTATCTCGCCTGGCCGAATACCGGGAATTCCTCCCGGTATCGCAGCAGCGCGTGCGCGGGAGCCGCAGCTACGGACATGGGCGGGGAATATACCGTCGGGCTCGGTGATTCGCCCGGCACGATGTATCTTTGCGCCCATGGCGGCGCCGGATTCCTGGTGGTCCCTCATTCCGCGGCTGGCCGGTCGCGCCCTGCTCAATCCGCGAATCGCATGGGACCTGCTCACGATGACGTGGGCCTTCCGGCGCCGCCGCTGGTGGGCCGCTCCGCCTTTCCTTCCCCTCCCCGATCGAACCTATCTCGAGTGGCGCATGCACACCGCCTACGGAGACGAACGCCGCGTCCCTCCCGCGGAGGACGTGATCAGGTTCGCTCGCTGGCGCCGAGAGATTCTCAAGCTGTGAGCACACCGCCTAATGTCGTGATCGTTGGCGCGGGCTTCGCCGGGATCTATGCGGCCAAGGACCTGGGCAAGGCGGCGGTCAACGTCACCGTGGTGGACAAGCACAACCACCACCTCTTCCAGCCAATGCTCTACCAGGTGGCGACGGCGGGTCTTTCGGAGTCCGACATCGCCTCCCCCATCCGTTCCGTCCTTCGGCGCCAGACCAATACCCAGGTCCTGCTGGGTGACGTCACTGAAGTGCGTCCAAACCAGCGTGAGATCGGCTTGGGCGATGGTAGTATTCTAAGCTACGACTATCTGATCATTGCCGCCGGTGCCCGTCACTCGTATTTCGGCCGCGACGACTGGGAAATCCTCGCCCCTGGTCTCAAGAGCCTTGAAGACGCCGACGAGATTCGGCGCCGGGTTCTCCTGGCCTTCGAGCGAGCCGAGCGGGAGCCGGACGCCACCCGTCGCCATGCCCATCTCACCTTCGTCGTGGTAGGGGGAGGTGCCACCGGCGTGGAAGTTGCCGGAGCTCTCGCCGAGATCCGGTCCTACGCTCTGCGGCGAGATTTCCGCCGCATCGATCCACGAGAAGCGACTGTGATGCTGCTGGAGGGCGGGCCCCGGATTCTCCCGACCTATCCTCCAGAACTGAGTCAGCGCGCCAAGGAGCAACTGCGGCGTCTCGGGGTCGAAGTGCGGGAGTCGATGTTGGTCACCGATGTACGCCCGGGTTTCGTGTCTGCGGCGGGCTGGACCATTCCGACGGGAACCGTGGTGTGGGCTGCGGGCAATGTCGCGAGCCCCTTACTGAAATCGCTCAACGTTCCACTCGATCGCCAGGGCCGAGTCCTCGTTGAACCCGACTGCACGGCTCCGGGCCATCCAGAAATTTTTGTACTGGGTGACGCCGCGGCCTACGTTCACCAGGGAGAACAGACTCTGCCCGGTATCGCTCCCGTCGCCATTCAAATGGGCCAGTACGCGGCCCGCACCATCCAGGGCGACCTCGCCGGTCGCCCCCGGGTGCACTTCTCCTATTGGGACAAAGGCCAGCTTGCCGTCATCGGCCGGGGACGCGCCGTAGCGGATTTGGGCCGGTTCAAGTTCGGTGGGTTCTTCGCGTGGTTGGTCTGGATTTTCGTTCACATCTTCTTCCTGATCGGGTTCCGTAATCGTCTCCTCGTTCTCTTCGAGTGGGCCTGGGCCTACTTCACCTACGAGCGCGGCGCACGATTGATAACCGGAGCCTGGGTCCCAGCCTTACAACTCCCTCCCTCACGCCCGAGCGACAAGTGAACCGTACGACCCGGCTGTTGATGCGGCTAGGCCTTGCCTTGTCTTGCCTCGGCGGTACCCTCTCGGCCCAGACCAAGCCGTTTCAGCGCGCGCTGGTCCTGACCGGCGGCGGCTTCAAGTTCATGTACGAGTTCGGGGTCTACGACGCGTTGGTGGATCGAGGCTGGAAGCCGGACGTCATCATCACCACCTGCGGCGCCGCGGTAGTGGGGGCCGTGATTCACGGCGTACCGGACCGGACCGAGCGGCTGGCCCTGTTACAGTCTCCCGCGATGCTCGAAGCATTCCGCGCGTTCAAGCTCAAGCGTGGCGGATTCCGGGACATCGAACGACTGGTTCGGAAGCTCTCGCGTTATCAGACTGGCTGGCAGACCAACAGCGACGTGGTCCCCGACATTTTTTCTCTGACCTTCTTCGACGACGATACCATCCCGCTTCCGTTTTGGCAGAAGTCCTTTGCCGATCGAGGCCCCGAGGATCCTCATATTGTCGTGGTCGGCGCCACTGCGGCGTTCTCACCCGACGAAGTGGAGACCCCGCGCAAGGGACGCAAACTTTATCAGGAGTCGTACTTTACAGACCCCGAGGTTGCCAGACTGATCGAGGGGTTCAAGTCCCCGATCGGCCAGGCCTATCCTAACAGCGCCGTCTCCGTCGATACCCGGGTCTATACAGACCTCTCTGTTGGTGACGCCGCCTCCATCTCCATCCGCGATCCTTTTCTGATGAAGCCCCTCCGCCACGGAGATGAGTATTTCACCGGGGGGATTATCGACCTGTACCCCCTTGAGCTGGCGCGGCATCTGGCGTCCGAGATCGTGATGACGTTCAATTCCGGGATGGTGGATTTCGAGCTGCTCGCGATCGACGTGACGCTGGGGTACAACATGAACGACCGGCTGCGGACGATAACCGGGCGGAGCGTGGACCACTGGGTGGACGCGACCGGAATCAAGTCGCGGGATTTCTCGCTCGATCCCAAATTGAAGCGCGGCTTCCCCAAGCTCTTTGAGCTGAAGGAGAATTACCCGCAGGATCAACCGCTGGTGATGAGAGACAGCGAGGGCCGGCCCGGCAAACACTCGTACGTCGTTACCGCCGAGATGGAGTTTATGCGCCGGGCATTGGTCGCCTATGATCGTGGATACGACCGCGGGGTGGAAGCCATTGCAGAGGTAACCCCGGGAAGCACGGCGCGTATCCGGCATAAGGACAGTCGTAACTTCGAGGAGTCCCCTCGACACGCAGCCCAGTGATCCCGGAATTCCCCGCGCAGCCCCCTACCCTTACCGCAGCCCAGGTCAAAGCCGAGGCGAATGGACTGGGATTCTCGGTTTGTGCAATCACCTCACTCGAGCCCCTGCCCCATGGCGAGGAGCTCGATCGGTGGCTGGCGAGCGGGAAGGCGGGGAACATGCGCTACCTCCATCGGCAGGCCAAAAAACGGAAGAATCCGCAGCTAGCGGACAAGACCGCGAAGCGGGCCATAGTAGTTCTTGATAGCTACTACTACGAATCAGCCAAGGAAACCAATCGCCCCCAAGTGGCAAGGTACGCCCGGGGAACAGACTATCACACCGTCACACGGCGGCGATTGGAGCTTCTGGCAGATTTTCTCCGCCAGAATGGCGCCCAGACGGCCCGCGCCTATACAGACTCCGGCCCGCTGGCTGAACGAGAGCTTGCCCAACGAGCGGGGCTAGGCTGGATCGGCAAAAACACGATGCTCATCCGCCCAAACCAAGGGTCATGGATGTTCATCGGGACTGTTCTCACCGATCTCGATCTTGAGATTGATTCCCCATTTGAGACCGACCACTGTGGGTCATGCACCAGGTGCCTCGACGCTTGCCCGACTCAGGCCTTCGAGGCCCCGCGAGTCCTCGACGCGACCCGCTGCATCTCGTATCTCACCATCGAGCATCGGGGACCTATTCCAGCTGACCTGATCGAACGGTTCGAAGGCTGGGCCTTCGGATGCGACATCTGCAATGAGGTCTGCCCCTGGAATGTCCGCTTTGCCACGGAGTCGAGCGTGCCGGAGTTCCGGCCGCGCGCGAGCCTCGACGATGCCGGTCCCGACTTCTTCGATGAGCTGGATGAGCCGGCCTTTGCGGCAAACTTCGGGGACACGCCGCTCCAGCGACCGGGGCTCGATCGTATGCGGCGCAACTGGCGGGCAGCCTGGACCTCTCTGAGACCCTGATGCCCATTCCGCCTAGCCTCTACAGCGTGGCCATTTTTGTTACTGACATCGACCGGGCCAAGACCTTCTATCGGGATCACCTCGGGCTCACCCTCATCAAGGAGGGAAGCTTCGGCGCCGAGTTCTGCGAAGGAGAGACCCGTCTCGGCGTTCATCCGGCAGTTCACCCCGACGCTCGAGCGATGGTGGGCCGCCACACGGGAGTGACTCTCAGAGTCTCCGGGCTCCTGCCCTATTGCGAGCGGTTGCATGAATGTGGGGTGCGCTTCGTGACCGAGCCGACCCGACAATCGTTTGGCATCATGGCGATGATCACCGACCCGGACGGAAACGTGTTCGCCCTCTGGGATGAAACGGTGCCCGAGTGATGGAAGGCCTGGTCACGACACTCGTCTCGATCTGGACCTGGGCGGTCCTCGTCGCCTGCCTCGTGATCTGGCTGCCGATCATGACGCTGATGCGCGTCGTGCTGGCTCCGTTCGATCGGGGACTCTACTGGGTCGGACTCTTCTTCCGTCAGTGCGCCGTGATCGCCGCGACACTGAACCCCTACTGGCGCTTTCGGACTGCCGGTAACCGGCCACCCGATCCCCGGCGCCCCTACGTCGTAGTTTCCAACCACGAATCGTTCGCCGACATCCTCCTTATCAGCCACCTCCCCTGGGAAATGAAGTGGCTCTCGAAGGTGGAAATCATGCGCATCCCTGTCCTCGGCTGGGATATGTACCTGGCCGGCGACATTCCGGTTGAGCGGGGAACGGCGCGGAGTGCGGTGAAAGCGATGCACCGATGCCAGGAAGTGCTCAAGAAGAAGGTATCGGTGATCATCTTTCCCGAAGGGACTCGATCGGACAGCGGTGAGATGCTCCCCTTCAAAGACGGCGCCTTTCGCCTCGCGATCGATGCCGGCGTGCCGATTTTGCCTCTCGTGGTCTCGGGAACCGGCACCGCGCTCCGCAAGCACGACTGGCGAGTAGGAAGAGTGAATGCAGTGGTAAAGGTGCTGGACCCGATCGAAACCACCGGCCTCACCCACAAGGATATCAAGAAGCTTCGGGACCGGGTTCGGGCCCTGATTGAAGCCGAGCGCGATCAGGTTTCTCCGAAGGCTATTCCCGTCCCAGCTCAGCCGGAGACCTGACTCTCCCCACCCCACCTGCCAGCACAAGGAGAGTCAACAGGTAGGGCAGCATCAGGAAGAGCTGATAGGGCAGGTTCAACACGATCGATTGGAAGAGAAACTGAAGTGCCATCGCCGCGCCGAAGAAGAGCGCTGCCGCCGCCACTCTGCCCGGTCGCCAACCACCTAGTACAACAATGGCGACAGCCATGAACCCCCGGCCCGCTGTCATCTTTTCCGCAAACGTTCCCACCTGGGCTAGCACCAGGCTCGCACCGGCAATGCCGGCAAACATGCCTCCCAGAACCAGGGCGACGATCCGAATACGCTTGACCCGTACCCCGGCGGCCGTCGCAGCTTCCACCGATTCTCCGGCGGCTCTGAGCGCCAGACCCCACCTGGTCCGGAACAACAGGAACCAGAGCGCCGGCACGGCGAGATATCCGAAGTAGGTAAGGATCGACTGCTCGAACAATGCCGGGCCGAGCAGAGGGATCCGATCAAGGCCCGCAATGGGAATAACAGGAAAAGTCGGCAAACTGAGTCCCACGCCCGCGGAACCGTAGACCTCCCGGTAGATCGCCCCGGTTGCGCCCACCGCACCAAGTGTGATTGCGGTGCCGCTGATGATCTGGTTCGCTCCTGCGGCTACGGCGATGAGCCCAAACCCGAGAGAAAGGATGGCTCCCGTCGCCGCGGCGGCGAACGTCCCCGACCAGGGACCACCCGCGGTTGAGCCGATGGCGGCGGCGAGAGCACCGGCAAGCATCGCTCCTTCGATTCCCAGATTGATCACCCCGCCCCGCTCGGCCAGGGTCTCTCCCAGCGCAGCGAGAAGTAGCGGTGTCGCTACCCGGACTGCGCTAGTCAAGAATGAGACGAGAAGGTCTGCGTCCATATCTCAGAACCTCCCGTCGCTGCGCCGTCGCGCAAAGGCGTCGGACAACAGCACGACAATGATGATCACCGCCTCGATCAGATAGACCAGGACGGCCGGGACACCGGCCTCCCGCTGAAGACCTCCGGCACCCGCTTCCAGCGCCGCGAAGAGCAGGCCGGTTGCTATGGTGCCCAGAGGATCGAGGCGCGCGAGCAACGCCACAGCGATACCGGTGAAGCCGTAACCCGGCGAGAGACTCTGAAACAGCGCGTAGGACACGCCCGACACCTCGATCCCCCCGGCGAGACCAGCGATCCCACCGGAGAGCAACAGAGCGGTGGCGATCATCTTCTTGGTGTCGATCCCGCCGGCGATACCGGCAGCGAGAGGTCCCGCGCCCGTGGCCCGGAGCTGGAAGCCCCATAAGGTGCGGCGATAGACGAGCCAGAGCACCAGAGCCAGGCTGATCGCCAGCAGCAGCCCCAAGTGCAGCCTGGTTCCCGGAATCTGCGGCAAGCGGGCGCTCGCTGCGATCGGATCGCTCTGCGGATAGATCCGCTTGGTTTCCTGTAGCGGCCCCTGCACCATCCAGCTTACCAACGCGTCGGCCACGAAATTCAACAGCAGGGTGCTGATCACCTCCAGCACACCGAAGCGGACGCGGAGCAGCACGGGCACGGCGACCCATAAGACGCCGGCCAGGATCGAAGTGATCAGCAGGGCAGCGATAGCCAGAGGACCTGGCCACCCGTTCAGATGAAGACCCGCCCAGGTGGCCGCGATTGCCCCCGCGTAGAACTGGCCTTCGGCACCGATGTTGAGCGCACCGGCCCTGAAGGCCAGGCCGATGCCCAGTCCGATGACGATCAGGGGAATCGAACGGGGAAGTACGGCCGAGAGAATGGTATCCCATGAGCCGAATGCCCCCCGCCACATGGCGCCCAGCGCGACGATCGGATCATGCCCGGTTGCAACCAGGGTGACAGCGAGAACCGCAATGCCAGCCGCGACGGCACTGATCAGCGGCAGGGATCGTTCAGCTCGCACCCAGCACCTCGACCAGCATTCGTGCGCCGATCTCCTGGCGCGTAGCGCCCTCCGGGAGCTCGATCACCCGGCCCTCCCTGACTACGAGCACGCGGTCCGCCAGCTCGACCACTTCATCGAGGTCGCTGGAGTGGAAGAGCACAGCCACTCCACGGTTCGCGGCTTCTCTGAGTCTTGCGTGAATCTCGGCGGTCGCCTTGATGTCGAGCCCGCGAGTCGGATTTTCCGCGACAAGGACCGTCGGTTGACGCTCCAACGCCGCCGCCAGAACAATCCGTTGCTGATTACCCCCGCTGAGGGCGATGGCTGGAGTCTTCGGCCCTGGAGCCCGTACGGAGAACTCGTCGAGCAGCTCCTGTGTGCGCCGCTCGACCGCTCCCCAGTCGAGCCACGGTCCCCGGATCCACGCACCGTTCTGGCCCTGACTCATCGCGAGGTTTTCGGCCAGAGTGAACTCACCGATCAAGGCTTCGCTGGTGCGATCCTCCGGCACGAACGACACGGGGGCGGAGACGTCGAGTTCCCCTCGTGACAGCCTGAGAAGTCCGGCGACAGCGCGGAGCAATTCCCGCTGTCCATTGCCTTCAACCGCGGCGATGCCGACCACCTCACCCGACCGGGCGGTGAAAGTGGCCTCCCGGAGCGGGGCCCCGCTCGGTCCCGACCGCTCTACCGCGAGCCCCTGTGCTCGCACCCGGACTTCGCCGGCCGAGGCCGAACGGCTCGCCCGCTGCGGCGCCCACCCCGGGTCACCGATCATCAGGGCGGCGAGGCGTGCGGGTGGCTCCGCACTCGCCGGACCGGTGTGAACTACCTCTCCGCGCCGCAGAACTGTGACCCGGTCAGCGACCCGCGTGGCTTCATCGAGCTTGTGGGTGATGAGGACCGCCGACATCCCTCTGGACCGGAAGCCTTGTATCCGCGTGAGGAGCGACTCGGCTTCGGCAGGCGACAGGACAGACGAGGGTTCGTCGAGCAGGAGAATCTTCGCGTCGGTCGCGAGCGCCTTGAGCACCTCGAGCCTCTGTTTGAGCACGGCGGGGAGGTCCTCCGCGCGAGCGGCGGGATCGATGGGGAGCCCGGTTTGCTCGCCAAGGTCCCGCACCCTCCGATATAGCGCTCCGGGTGAGACCGACCACCCGGCAGTCAATCCGATGTTTTCCCCTGCGGTTAGTGCGGGAACCGATGTGAAGTGCTGGTGCACCATGCCGATGCCCAGGTGGCGAGCATCGAGTGGTCCCCGGATCTGATGCGGGGTCCCACGCACCAGGACCTGACCCGCATCCGGCCGAATCAAGCCAAATGCGATTCCCATGAGGGTGGATTTGCCCGCGCCATTCTCTCCCAACAGCGCGTGGATCTCCCCCTCTTCCAGAATGAAATCGGCCCCGTGGAGAGCCTGCACGGGGCCGAAGTTTTTGGTTATGCCGCGAAGCTCGAGAACCGGAGCCATGCGCGCTTACATCCCGGTGGGATGGTCATGGAATTCCCAACTCAAGCCGAATCGGGACGCAAGGTGAGCTGCGAGCGCTCTCACACCAAGAGTTTCGGTCGCATAGTGACCCGCGTAGACAACGTTCAGCCCCCATTCCATTGCATCGAAGTAGGTGTGGGCTGCCCCTTCCCCCGAGACCAGCGTGTCGCACGCGGCATCGCGGGCGGCGGCCATCATGCTCCCCCCACTTCCAGTCACAACGCCAACCTGAGCGGGTCGCTCCGGGCCGCCGGGTATCAGGCGCGCCGAGCCGCTCGCCCCGCCGACGGCGTGTTCCACCTCCGTGAGCAAGGCCGTCCGTGAGGGGACCGAGGTTTTCCCAGCGACACCCAACGCGATGCCTCGATAGTTGCCGAACCAGGTCAGGTCGCGGAGTCCCAAGGCACCGGCCAGCAGTGCATTGTTCCCCACCTCGGGATGGACATCGAGCGGAATATGGGCGGCGTAGAGCGCGATGTCGCGATCGAGCAGCGCCTTGAGCCGCCGATAGTGGCGGCCGGTGAGGCGGGGATTCCCATCCCAGAACAGGCCGTGGTGCACCACCAGCAGGCTGCCAGCTCCCGTGCCGTCGATCGTCTGCTGAGATGCATCAACCGCCGCAACGATGCGCTGAATCGTTCCGCTGTTTTCTACCTGCAGGCCGTTCTGAGCATTGGGCTCGTCCGGCGTTTCCCGGACTCGGAGGTAGGTATCGAGATAGGCGGTGAGATCGGCAAGCCCGCCCTCCGTGCTCACGGCGCGACCGAGTCCCGCGCCATGATGGAATCCGCCGCCGCCTTCAGCCGCTGCTTGACGGTGGCTGGAACGGTCCCTTCGAGAGAAGGGTTGGGCTCGTACCGGATGACTCCGCTCTCGAGCCCGAACGATTCGACCCTGGGTGAAAAGGTCCCGCGGTGGACTTCACGGGCAACGGTCAGGAATGCCCTGGGCAGGTCGATGACCGCGGACCCCAGGACTCGCTCCGGAGCAAGCGCGTGCTGATCCTCGTTCGCGCCGAAGATGAAGGCATTCGGGGATTGCTTCACAGCCTGGAAAACCCCGAGAGCGGCGGCGTCGGCGTTGTGATGGAACATGTCGGCGCCGGCCCGAATCAAAGCAATGGCCGCTTCACGACCCGCGGCGACGTCGTCGAAGGTGTTGAGGTAGGCGGAGCGGCTCACCACCGCTGGCCGAATCGATTTGGCACCAGCCACCCAGGCATTTTCCGCTTCTTTGATCGGCGGAAGCTCGATCCCGCCAACAAACCCGATGCTTCCGGTCTTGGTCATGCCGCCGGCCACAATCCCGGCGAGATAGCTCGCCTCGTGGAGGCGGAAAATGAGCGGTGAAACGTTGCCGCTCACCCGCTCGCCCGAGGTCACGATGAAAACGGTTTTCGGGAATTGGGCCGAAACTCGTTCAGCGAGGCCTTGGAACTCGAAGCCGTGCGCGAAGACCAGATTGAACCCTTGGGCGGCGTAAGTCCGAAGCGCCTCCTCCTGCTCGGAAGGGGTCTTCGCCTCTACCTGGCTGATTCGAACGTGGAGGGAGTCCCTGATCTCTTGAAGACCTCGATAGGCACCTGAGTTCCAGGCAGCATCGTCAATGGATCCGGGAGTGACCAGCCCAACCCGAAATTCGCCTGCGGATTTGGGCCCGGCACATCCGATCGCCAACATGGTTGTGCCGAGCCACAATAACGACACAATCGCAACAGTGACACTATGTAGTATTGTACGCTGCGTCACTCTAAAGTAAGAAATAGGAATGATTTCCACAGAAAGCGATGACTTATCAACGATTGTGGGAATCGCCTGAAAGAGCCCGGTCAGCTTCACTACCGCCAGTGTGACCGATATCCGTCATGAGCCCATCCGTGGCCGCCATAGAGAGCTGGCCATTCACCTTTCCACCCTCGGCGATCAGGATGCGCTGGGTCATGATGTCACCGTTTACCACTGCACCGCTCTGAATCTCGACTCGCTCCTCCGCGCGTACCGCACCCTCAATTTCACCCCCGATTACGGCTTCACGGGTCATGACATCTCCGTGGATGACCCCGCCCTTCGCAATAAGGATCTGACCGGCGGCCCGAACGGCGCCCCGAATTTCGCCCTCGACCTTGACCACTCCCTCACTTGCCACATCGCCCACTACCAGGGTGCCGGCGGCAATGATCGTCAGGCCGGCATTCTCAGAGCGGCGGCCTGCGGAGTCGGATGACCTCGAGGACCCGGAGAAGATCGCCATCAGCTTCCCTCCTTAACCAAAGTCGTTGGATCGAGCGACTGCCCGTTAAGGCGTATCTCGAAGTGAAGGTGAGGTGCGCTGGACCGGCCGCTGTTACCGGAGAGCCCGATGACCTCACCCGCGCTCACCGGCCGCCCAGCCTGAACCGTTGTCCGGTCCAGGTGACCGTACATGGACTGGTACCCCTCGGGATGTTGCAGGAGCACGAAAGTCCCGTACTCCGCGTCGGTCCCAGTGCGCAGCACGGTACCCCCGCCTGACGCACGCACCATGGTCCCGATCGGTACTGCAATGTCAAGGCCGGGATGCTGCTCGTCCATGGTGCCGGTGCCAACCTGACCTCGAGTCACGTACCCCGGATCGTCGAGAGGCCAATGGCGCGGGACGCTGCTTCCAGTCTCGAAGCGAACCGGTCCATCCGGGATTCTGGCCCGGACCGGTGGCGCTACAGGGAGTGGCGTAGATAGAGAAACCGGATCAGGGACGATGTCGGCGCCCAGCATCTGGCGAATTTTGGAGTACCGCTGTTCGGCCGAATCGAGGGCCGCGACCAACTCCCGGATCCTCCCATTTTCCGTCTCGAGCCGGACGATTTCATTCTCCAGACCGGGAACCCTGGCCGCTGCGCGGAAAATGGGAAGATAGAACGCTGCGGCGAGAACCACTCCGGTACCGACCAGTGCGCAGACGAGCGCGAGCGAACGAAGCGCCCAGAGAGGAATGCGGATTGTGCGTGAGGTGAGCGCACCGTCCGGTTGCAGGATGATCGTCAGCGAACGGCGCGGAGCCACTTAGCCCTCGAAAGGTCTTCCCAGCAGGAGCTCGAGCAGACGGGCGAGGTCGTCGTTCGAGTAATAGCTGAGCGCGATGAGACCTCTCCCTTTGCGCCGCGCGGTCACCCGAATATCGGTTCCGAGCCGTTTCCGCAGCGCATCTTCCACCCGGCGATGCTCGGCCGAGGCCTCCTGTGGGCCCGTGGGCCGGCGAGGAGTCCGGGGAGCCCGTCCCTCGCGCACCCGGCTTTCGGTGTCGCGCACGGTCCAGCCGTTCTCCGCCGCATCCTTCGCCAGGCGACTCATCTGGGTGGTGTCGCTCACACCGAGCAATGCTCTCGCGTGGCCTTCCGACAGCCTTCCGTCTTCGAGCATTTCCCGCACATCGGCTGGTAGCCGGAGCAGGCGAAGCGCGTTCGCGACGGTGGAGCGGTCCTTCCCTACCAGCTCTCCGACGTCAGCGGGAGAAGCCTGAAACTCGTCGATAAGGCGCTGGTAACTCCGCGCCGTTTCGACGGGAGAGAGGTCGTCGCGTTGAAGATTCTCGACCAGTGCCAGCGTGAGGAGCGTGCGATCGTCGGCCTCCTTGATCACCGCAGGGATTCGCCGCCAGCCGAGTCGTTGGACCGCGCGCCAGCGACGCTCTCCCGCGATGAGCTGATATCCACCAGCATGGGCTCGCACGACCACCGGCTGCAAGAGACCGGAGGTCTGGATCGACGTGACTAGTTCCTGCAGCGCTGTCTCGTCCACCTTCACACGCGGTTGATACGGATTGGGTCGTATCGCGTCCACGGGCAGTTCCTGCATTGCGGCCTCTGGCTCCGCCTGATGCCGAGCAACCGGTCCCAACAGGGCTTCCAGCCCCCGGCCGAGTCGCTTCGTCTCGCTCATTCGTTCACCTCACGCAGTGCAGGGCTCTCGGTCGGTGACAGTGCTTCGGTGCGGCGGACCAGCTCCTGTGCTGTCGCGAGGTAGCTCTTCGCGCCGACCGATTGGATGTCGTACATGAGGATCGGCTTGCCGAAACTCGGCGCCTCGGCGAGCCGCACGTTACGAGGGATTACCGTCGGAAACATCTTGGCGCCGAAGTACTCCTTCGCATCGGCCGCCACCTGGCGACAGAGGTTGATCCGCGAATCGTACATCGTGAG
>Ga0207712_10000976_pt1 | contig 20527 bp, 18 predicted proteins | sample KBSS44metaG_FD_184402 | JGI IMG/M metagenome (GOLD analysis project Ga0207712, IMG submission 184402) | Switchgrass rhizosphere microbial communities from Kellogg Biological Station, Michigan, USA - KBS S4-4 metaG (SPAdes) (version 2) | ecosystem: Host-associated > Plants > Roots > Rhizosphere... | reverse complement strand
TGCCGGGCTTACAATGTTTGCAGCAATATTTGTTGCCAATGTTGAAATAGCTACCGCAAGCATCGCAAACGTTACCATCAATTTGTTTTCAAATCTTCCCGCTAATTGTACAGGATCCCAAATCGTGTTTCCATAAACAATGGCAGTTGCCGATGTGACAACTACTCCAATAAAAGCAAACAATGTCATCGACGGTGGTAATCCAATAGCCTGTCCTCTTATTTGTGCTTTCTGACTTTTTGCATAGCGGGTAAAATCCGGAATGTTCAATGAAAGTGTAGCCCAGAAACCGACCATTCCGGTTAATGCTGGAAAAAAATAATTCCAGAATGATGAACCCGACAATTTTGATGGCTGGTCTAATATTGGTCCCAACCCATTTGCAGCACTGATCGCCCAGAATAATAATGCAAGTGCAGCAACAGGAAGAAAGATGGCTTTAAATACTAATAACTTCCTGATGCTTTCCACACCGAGATAAACAATGAACATATTCAATAACCAGAAAAGCAGAAAACAGATCATCGGGATCATTTGTGGGAATAATGAACTATGATCGATCTCCGGCATACCCCGGTTCCAGGCTCTTAAAATATTATAAATAGCAGCGCCACCGATCCATGTCTGGATACCGAACCAACCACAGGCAACTATTGCGCGAAGCATAGCAGGAATATTAGCTCCTTTAGTCCCAAAGCTTGCTCTTGCAAAAACCGGGAAGGGTATTCCATACTTCGCTCCTGCATGTCCATTCAATATCATTGGAACTAATACGATCGTATTGCCCAAAAAAATTGTGAGTATCGCTTGCCACCAATTCATACCTCCACCAATCAATGAACTTGCCAACATATAAGTTGGTATGCACAAACTCATGCTGATCCATAGCGCCGCATAGTTCCATGTTCCCCATTTTCTTTTTTCCTGGGGAATTGGAGCGAGGTCATCATTGATGAGAGAAGAGTTATTCATTCGGTTTTCGTATTGCATTCCTTTCATTGTCTCCGTAGGAGACAAACATTTATAGCCGTTGTTTTATTATGATTTCATCAACTCCGAAGGAGTTGAATACAAATTATCAAAGAATTCAAACAAATATTTCTCATCGTATGCTATTGCAAAATCGTTTAACAATCCAATATATTCTTCTCTGAATGTTTTCTTGAGATGATGCTCTTCCTGGCTTTGGATATATCGGCATATTTCGTCAACGTCACGAAATCTATAAGAAAACGCTCCATAACCTTCCTGCCAATTAAACTTATGGGAAGTTAGCTTGTTATCATTTATCCATGAGCCGCTGGCAAGTTTAATGTCCTTTATCAAATCCGGAATGGAAATTGTTGGTTTATACCCGATAAAAATGTGAATGTGATCAGCAACTCCATTTATTGCTAACATCTTGCTTTTGTTATTCTGAACAATCCCCGTAATATATTTATATAACTCATCTTTCCACTCTTTTTCAACTAGACTTTCACGGTGTTTCACTGCAAATACAAATTGAATATATAATTGTGTGAACGTATTCGGCATTCTTTTGTGCTTGTTGTTTTGGTTCGACCCCTACGGGGGTCGGTTCTTATTTTTGAATTATATTCTATAAATATTAAACTCCTACGGAGTTTAATAGGAATTTGTTCAGTTTGTATGTTGATCCGCTATCGAGATCGCATCACTGATCATCGCTAATCCTTCATCAATCTGCTCTTTATTGATACAAAGCGGTGGGGCAACGAAAATATAATTCCACCTCACAAATGTGTACATGCCGAGATCTTTCAATCTTGCTGCCACTTTATTCATCACCGCCATTTCATCAGGCTTTGCATTAAATGGCGCCATTGGTTCTTTGGTTGCTTTGCTTTTTACCAGCTCAATACATCCAAGCAATCCTGTATTTCGCCAATCCCCAATTGAGGGATGTTTCTTTTTTAATTCTTCCATTCTTGCATCAATATATTTTCCCATTGCTACTGCGTTCTCAATTAAATTGTCGTCCTCATAAATTTTCAATACTTCCAGGCTTGCGGCAAGACTTACAGGATGTGCAGAATAAGTAAGTCCGAGCCATAAAACATTATCATCATACTGTGCAGCAATTTTATCAGAAACAATTAAGGCACCTAATGGCAAATAACCCGAAGTAATTCCTTTTGCAGTAGCGATCATATCGGGGACTATACCATGATTTTCGAAACCAAACCATTTACCGGTTCTACCCCAGCCGCTCATTACTTCATCAGCAATAAATAAAATGCCATGCTTATCACATATCTCACGAACTTTTTTCAAGTAACCAACTGGATATTTCAGACAACCGGATGAACCGGATTCTCCTTCTAATAAGATCGCAGCAATATTTTGCGGTCCTTCAAATGCAATGACCCTCTCCAGGTTTTTAATTGATTCTTTTAATAAATTTTCTTCCCCATATTCCCAACGATAAGCGATCGGGATATCGAAATGAACAAAGTTTGGAGACTGTTGCGAATCAGCCGCCAGCTTTCGTGGATCACCACCTGCTGACATAGCGCCATAGGATGCGCCATGAAAAGATTGATAACGACATAAAATCTTATGACGACCTGTATACAATCTTGCCAACTTGATCGCATTTTCAATTGCTGAGGCGCCACAAACGGTAAACAAAGTTTTTGTCAAACTTTTTGGAGTAATAGCAGCTAATTTCTTTCCTAATTCTCCACGAACTTTTGTTACACAGCTGGGCGTTACATAACTCACCTCCTGCATTTGTTTCATTACAGCTTCTGTCACCCGTTGATTGCCGTGACCAATATTTACATTCATCAATCCGGAAGAAAAATCAAGATACCGTTTACCATCATAATCATATAAATAAACTCCTTCGCCATATTTAACAGCAATTGGTGCAATTCCTTTTTGCTTGCTCCATGAAAATAATGTGTGATCTAAATTATCCCGGATAATTTCCTGTGACTCTGAAACCGTTTTTGTATTCATTTATTTTGAATTTTAAATGTTGAATGTTGAATTGAAGTCATTTAAAATTTATCATTCAACATTCAAAATAATATTTTGTCACTGATTTAATTTCAATTCTTTAAATGCATTCCTTTTTTTAATGTTACATGCATCTTTCGAACCGGCTCTGAAGTAAATTTTTCATTAATGAGAACTGCGGTGATCTTAACCATAACTGTAACCTGTGCATCTTTATAATCATTATGCAAACAGAAGAAAAAAGATCTGTCACCAGGTTCCATCCGCGAAAAATCATTTATACCCCGACCTTTTTTAATAAACCGGAATTGTTCCCCGTTTTTAAACAGCTCTGCATTTTCATTTTCTACTATCCAGTAATTAATATGCTGACCGGTATCTATTCTTATAAGATAGGAAGGAGCATCCAATGCCACTGCAGCTAACGGTCCATACTTGGGAAATTTTTCGATAACTGAAGGCCTATTGGCAGTAAGTGATTTATTTGCCTCCTGGTAAACTTGTTGCCCACCCTTATCGGCGCAGACATAATAACTCCACGATACAGTATTTTCCGGCAACATAAAATTGAATGTTACTTTACTGCTACCCGGTGCTGTTAGCGGATTAACTTTTATTGTCCTGTCCTGGAAATTATTGATCACAGTATCCGACCTGTCAATGAAAGTTTCTACCTCGTTAGTATAGGTTGTATCGTTGTACTCATCAAAATATACTGTTGTATTAAAGTTCTGTGTTGAAGCGCCAGCAGGAATACGCTGTATCTTGTATTTACAAACTCTCGGTAAAAGAGCAGAATTTGCAAACCTGAATTTATAGATGCCTGTCCTGGCAACGTTAATTGTTTTGTTTTCGATCTTACTTGTTTTAAAATCTAAAAACTTCGAAGAAGATGGCATCTCCACGATCTCAACTTCTTTCATCTCTTTGCCATTCGTTTCTTCAAAACTAAAAATAAGCTGATCCCCTTCTGCAAAACCAAAATAAACTTCTTCTTCAGCCTTTATGCCAACTTTTATTGAGCTTTCAGCAACATCTACAGGTTTTTGTCCATAAGAAACAACCCCGGATAATGATCCGTAAAGTATTAATGAAAGAAAATATTTTTTTGTTACCAGCATTTGTAATCTATTTAGTTTTCGTTGCGTCGCACTCTTGTACGTTCGGTTCTTTATTCAGCTTTCAATAATTCGTCTATGATCGGTTTTGCTTTTAAATAGGCAGCAGTTTCTGCTTCTTTGCCGTTAAATCCACCGATCCATGCATCAATAACATTCCCTTTTGTATCAATAATATAAGTTGTTGGGAAACCTGTATGCCCAATTTTTTCAACTATATCGCCAGCCCCCGGGATAATTTTGAAATCAAATTTATAATTCGGAAAAAAATCTCTATCAAGCATTTCTTTTGTGTCAGTGGACAACCCAAGAAACACTACGTTTTTATTTTTATATTCAATTACTAGTTTATTTAAAGCTGGTAGTTCAGCTATACATGGATGACAGGTAGTGTACCAAAGATTAAGAACGATCACTTTCCCCTTTAGATCTTTCGTTTCGATCTTTTCTCCTGAAATTGTTTTGAGTGATAGCAAAGGCATTTCTTTTCCTTTAATACAATCGTTCCATTGTGTAAAAAAATTCATGTCAGGAGCCGTCCTACTGTGAGTTAATTTCCATTGTAATGAATCATGACATTCCGAAAAAGTTTTCTGAGCAAAAGAAATCTGGGCTGTAAAAACAAATGAAACGATTATTATTATTTTTCGCATTTTTATTTTTTATAGACATTCGATTCAAAGACATTCAACTCCATCCGGAGTTGAATAAAACACATTACGATTATTGATCTATAAATATTCGACCCTTACGGGGTCTATATCTAATCTAAATTGTTTGCTCTTCCACCTCAACTTTAGAATAATTCCAAGCGCCAAAGAACTCATCGATCTAAGTCTCCCCTTTAGGGGGACAGGGGGGTTAACTCATCCAATTCACTCCTGCTTCTGGATTCCATTTCACAGTACTCTTTTTAAGCTTAGTCCAGAACTCGATCGAACTTTTTCCTGTAATATCACCCACACCAAATTTACTTTCATTCCATCCGCCGAAGCTGAATGGTTCACGAGGCACTGGCACGCCTACATTCACACCGATCATGCCTGCGTTAGCATGATCAATAATATATCTTGCCAGTCCGCCATTTTGTGTAAACACACTTGCAGCATTACCATAAGGATTTGCATTTTCAATTGCTAATGCTTCATCAACTGTGTTTGTCCGCATAATAGAAATAACTGGACCGAAAATTTCTTCTTTGGCAACACTCATTTCAGGTTTTACAAAATCAATAACTGTAGGACCCACATAAGTTCCCTTTTCTTTTCCTTCTACTTTAGCGTTCCTTCCATCCACTAAAATTTTTGCACCATCTCTTTCTGCTTCACCAATATATCTTTCAATACGTTCCTTACTTTCTTTGCTTATCACTGCACCCAAATTTTTTCCCGGAACGATCTTTCTTGCTTCATCCACTATCTTTTCAATGATGTGATCGATATTTCCCACACCCACCATTGCACTTGCAGCCATACATCGCTGACCGGCGCAGCCGCTCATGCTTGCAGCAACGTTCTGTGCCGTCATATCTGCTTTTGCGTCGGGCAAAACCATCAAATGATTTTTTGCTCCACCTCATGCTAATACTCTTTTGAAATTTTTCGTTGCACGTTGATAAACAATTTTTGCAACTTTAGTGGAACCAACAAAAGAAACAGCTTCAATACCGGGATGATCACAAATAGCTTCCACAATTTCACTGTCACCATGAACAATATTAAAAACTCCATCAGGTAGACCGGCCATTCTTAATAGTTCTGCTAATTTTCCAACGCTAAGCGGAACCTTCTCTGATGGCTTTATTACCATACAGTTTCCTAAACCAATTGCATTTGGTATCGTCCAGTTAGGAACCATGCTTGGAAAGTTGAAAGGAACGATGGATGCAACAACTCCCAGCGGCACATGTTCTGTTCTGCATTCAACGCCTTTGCTTACTTCCAATACTTCACCGGTTACTAATTGCGGTAATGAACAGGCGAACTCAGTAAGTTCAATACATTTTTCAATTTCTGCCGTTGCTTCGCCAATTGTTTTTCCGTTTTCTTCGCTCACCAATGCAGCCAGTTCCTGCAGGTTTTGTTCCATTAAATATTTGTACTTATAAAAAACCTGTACCCGTTCTTTAATTGGCGTATGACTCCATTTTGGAAAGGCAGCCTTGGCAGCTTTCACTGCATTATCCAGATCCTTAGAAGTTGACATCGGAGCTTTCGAAAGAAGATTGCCATCAAGCGGTGAGACAACATCAAGTGTACGGTCAGATGCAGCATCGACAAATTTCCCGTTTATGTAGTTCTGAACAGGTGAATATTTCATGATGAAAAAAGGATTAATAGATGACTCGACAAACCAAGTAACAATTTAGCTGATTTTTTTCAGAATTTAAATAACCACGGAGAGACAAAGACACTGTGAAACACGGGGAATTACCTTGTTATCCTTTGTACTCCGTGACTAGAGGTAAAAAAACAATAAAGGGTTGCTAAAAAAGCTCAGTATTGAAGAAATACTGAAGAAATCTTCTTCATCAACTCTTTGATCTTTGAGTGGTGCCTTTCGCTAACCGACCAAACAGGCAAACGGAAATAATTACCGCATAAACCCATTTCAGAGAGATACGCTTTTACGCCGCTTGGGCTACCTTCTGCAAACATGGATGCGATGATATCAGTGTATTTGAAATGTAATTTTTGTGCTTCTTCAAACTTTCCGTCAAGACAAAGACGAACCATATCAGAATAATCTTTTGGATAAGCATTGGCGACAACGGAGACCAATCCATCTGCTCCTGCGGCTATCATCGGCAATGTGATCGGATCATCACCGCTGATGACCATAAAATCTGCAGGCTTATTTTTTATGATATAGTTGATCTGTGAAAAATCACCGCTGGCTTCTTTTGTTGCAAATACATTTTTACACTCGTTTGCAATTCTTACTTGCGTTTCACCAGTTACATTCATTCCAGTACGTGAAGGAACATTATACATCATGATCGGTAAAGGAGTTGCTGTATCCAATGCTTTGTAATGCTGAAACAATCCTTCCTGGTTGGGTTTGCTGTAATAAGGAGATACCGAAAGAATAGCATCGTAACCTTTGAGATCAAAAGTTTTAAACCCTTCGATCACTTCATGGGTATCATTTCCACCGATACCGGCAATGATCGGAACTCGACCGGCAGTTATTTTATTTACAAATGAAAATACTTCCTGTTTCTCTTTGCCATGAACTGTTGCACTTTCACCTGTTGTACCAAGTACAACAAGGTATTCACACTTGCCATCAATAATGTGATTGATGACTTTTTCAAATGATGGCCAGTCTATACTGCCATCTTGTGTAAATGGAGTAACAATTGCCACACCAGTACCACGAAACATTTCACGAAGAGACATGAGAAACTTTAAATTTGAGTTTTTAAATTGATGCACAAAGTTACTGAAAGTACAAGAGTGCGACGCAACAGAAGCTTAAGAGTATTTCAAAAGCTGGGTCGATAATAACCTTTAACTATTAACCCTCAACTTCTTCCCAGAATCCCATTTTTCCAAACTTCACTATTCGCTGGCTCACTCTTTCTTCAGCGGGTATTTGTTTTAATTCTTTCAGCACAGGTATCAAAAAATTCTTCAATATTTCCGCTGACTGATTATAATCCCAATGTGCACCACCATCAGGTTCTGGAATGATTCCATCGATCAATCCAAAGTTCAGCATATGATCGGCCGTGAGTCGTAATTGTTCGGCTGCTACTTCTTTCTTATCCCAACTGCGCCAAAGAATAGATGAACAACTTTCGGGACTGATAACCGTGTACCATGTATTCTCCATCATATACACCCGATCGCCAACACCAATACCCAATGCACCACCACTTGCTCCTTCACCAATGATGACACAGATCACCGGTACTTTGAGACGTATCATTTCATAAATATTCCTGGCAATTGCTTCACCTTGTCCTCTTTCTTCCGCTTCCAAACCAGGAAAGGCGCCGGGAGTATCGATCAAGGTAATGACAGGCTTATTAAATTTTTCAGCAAGCTTCATTAGTCGCAGCGCTTTGCGATAACCTTCGGGATTTGCCATTCCGAAATTCCGCATCTGCCGCATTTTGGTATTGATACCTTTTTGCTGACCGACGATCATTACGGTTTCTCCTTCCAGATTCGCAAATCCGCCAATCATGGCTTTATCATCTTTCACATTCCGATCGCCATAGAGTTCAAGAAAACACTTGGTCATTTTCTCAATGTACTTCTGTGTATATGGGCGGTCTGGATGACGGCTTAACTGTACCCGTTGCCAGCTTGTAAGATGTTGGGTGATCTCCTTTCTTTTTTGCGCAATGCTCTCTTCCAGCTGGCGGATAGGCTCCGTCATATCCATCTTGTTCTTCTCGGCATCGTGCTTATACTTTTCTATTGTTTCGATCAGGTCCTTGATAGGCTTTTCAAAATCAAGAAACTGTCGGTTAGCGTTGGACGGCATAGGCTGAAAATGAATGGCGAATGTAAGAATAAATTAATAATGACTTTTTGGAGGTTTCTTTAGTTAACCTAGTCATTATTCAGAAAGGACGACCATGTGTTTGTTTGACCAGTGTCCTTATGAATGCGGGAAAAGCCTTGCCAAAAGCTAGTAGCAAATTTGTAAGTTTTTGATTAGTGAATAAGCGTTGCAATATGCGTCCGGTTCTTAATCGTTTTGAAAACAATTTATTCCATTTAGCGGAATAATTTTTTTCCATTTGTTCTCTCGAAATTGTTCCTTTCAAAAATTCATGAATTTGTCCGGCAGCAATTTTACTTGCATGTAATGCCATACTCATCCCATTGCCACATAAGGGAGTGATCATTCCTGCCGCATCTCCTATCATCAGCACATGATCCTCTATCAGATTCTTTTTATCAAAACTGATTTGTGAAATAACAACGGGTTCTTTCCATAGCATTTCACATTCCTCAAAGATCTTTTTTAAATGCGGGTTCTCGGAAAGGATCGTTTGCTCCATCTTTTTAATATCATTGGCGCTGTTCTGTAAATTGTCTGCAACTGTAAGATAACAGAAACAATACTGTTCATTTTCAATTTTTGAAATGCCACAATACCCTTTTTTGAAATTATGAAGGGCGATCAGGTCGCCTGGGAAATTATACCGGATATGATATTTTACCCCGATATAATTATTGAGCTTATTTTTTTTTGCCAAAACAAATGGTCGCTTCCATTTAACATCAAGATTACTTCTTTTCCCAAAACAACCTGCTGTAACTTTCGCTTTGAAATTCCCTTTTGTTGATTGGATAATAAATTCATCATCGGAAAAATTGATCTCATTGACACGGGTTTGTTCAAATAGTACAACTCCTGACTGTTTTGCTATTTGCGCTAAAGAATGATCAAGTTTGTAACGACTGATACCAAAACCGCCCAATGGCAATTCCTGTTCAAATGAATTTCCATTTTTGGCAGATACACATAATCTTTTGATCTGAGATACATTTAACGATCTAAGATCAAGTCCAAGACTTTGCAAAAAATCCCATGACTCCAAACTTATATATTCTCCGCAGACACGATGAAAGGGATATTGTTCTTTTTCAAAGAGAATAACTTTATAACCGGCTTTAGCCATTTGAATTGATAAAGAAAGACCGGCAAGCCCACCGCCAACAATGGCAAGATCGTATGTGAGATCATCTTGCAAGTTATTATATGTGATTTGAAATAATTAAGTGGATAAAATAAAAGTTTCGATCGTAAGACCGGGGCCAAATGCTGCACCAAATATATTATTGGGTTGCTTTTTATCCAATGCCTGCTGAATACGTTTTAGTACAAAGAGAATTGTGGGAGAAGACATATTGCCGTAATCATTCAATACATCATAGCAGGGCTGTAATTGACCATTGGTAAATCCAAGACTATTATGTACAGCTTCCAGTATTTTTTTTCCGCCGGGGTGAATACACCAATGGGTTATATCTTCTTTACTGAGGCTTGTTTCTTTCAGGCATTCATTTACAATGCCGTTAAAATCTTCTTCAATCAATTCAGGAATATATCCACTGAGCGTTAAAAGAAACCCTGTGGAGGATAATTCCCAAACCATTTCCTGTTTGCTTTTAAATGATACGGAAGAATAAAAATGATCAATATTCAATCCTTCTGTTTCATTATTACCGGTAACAAGCATTGCAGCTGCGCCATCACTGAATAAGATGGCACTGGAAATATTATCGGGATTATACTTTTTTTGAAAATGAAGTGTACATAATTCAACACATACAATTAAAACATTTGCTTTTGCATCTGATTTACAAATTACATCGGCAAGTTTTAAAGCATGTATAGCAGCATAGCAGCCCATGAAATTTATGGACGTTCGCCAAGTTGTAGCGGGCAAATTCAACAACTCGATCAATTCAAGATCAAGACCGGGAGCACTCATGCCGGTACAGCTAACCGTTATAAGATGAGTGACTGGCTGATCTTTAAAATCAGCAAGACAATTATTGATCGCTTTTAATGATAATGGGGCAGCATGTTCCCGGAAGTTTTTCATTCTTTTTTCAATAGAAGGAACCGGTTCCAGGTTTTCCGTTGGAGTAAAGAATTTCCATTCGTCAGCGGCGACACTATAATCGGGTAAAACAGAATAACGGGTTTTAATGCCACTGTGCTTATAGAGAAATTTTAGTTTTCTTTTTTCTACCTCGTTTATTGCATACACACGACTCATAAACTCAAAGATCTTTTCTTGTTCATGCCGGTACTCCGGTAAAGCCGTCCCTATTGATATAATTTTACTCAAACCACCTCCATATTAATAAGATCAAGAAAGAAATATTTGTACAAGTTGCCGCCAGCCAGTTCATCTTCATCGTATTTTTAAAATTAGCTTCTTTACTGTTTCTGTAAACTAATACAAACCACCTGATGAAGTAAACGATAACGGGGATAAAAAAGATGCCAATCATCAATAATTGATCCCCATGTTTGTTGCTGATAAAAAATTGTGCCATGAATACCCATGCTAAAATGTAAACAATGGCACAGAATATAAATGTACCAATATAACCTAACTTATAACTGATCGTATTCACTCCGTCGTCAAGATCCTGCTTATGCTGATAAATCTGTGTTAATGGGTAAAACCCGCCAACTAACAGAGAACATATAACCATGCCCTGCCATGGAACCGAAATATTTTGTTCAACGTTGCTGCCATAATATACCAACCAAAAAGTAACAGCACCCTGGAACAGGATCACGATAAAATATCCTAGATATGGATATTTTTTTAATCGAATGCCGCGATAACTATAGGCCTTTGATGCCCCGATATAGAAAAGAATAACAAGAGTAAAGACCGGGCCAATAAGCAAGCTTAATAAAATGCCTATTGAATCTAAAACAACTGTTACCCAAAAAAGTTGAGCTGATGGTGGTGGTGGCTTCTCAAGGCCACCAATACTTTCAGTATCCCGATCCATACAACTGTTATAGCCATTGCTTGCAGGATAAATTAAAAAATGAATAATGATGAATATTAACACGGCATTAAACCAATTGATCTGTGGCACCTGTGCTAATGCAAAAAAATAGATGGGGGATAAAAAAAATGAAAAAGGAATGCGCAGCAATTTGATGGTGGAAACATTTATCATCAACCATTGATTAAGATCATGGAAATTAATCAATAATTAGGCCGTATCAATGTGAAAACAAACAATAAAAATTGGGGTTGGTTATCCACATTAGCAACTGAAAGGAGAAGGCAAATCGTCTTATTGTATGTGATGAGCGGATTATTTTTGATTTTTCATTGGTTTTTAAAGGAAAAACTTTTGGCAACAAAACCATGCCGGGCTATCTTTGCCATCCCAAAAAATGATGTCGAAATGACTCATTTGAAGGAACGGATCGGTAGTTCAGTTGGTTAGAATGCTGCCCTGTCACGGCAGAGGTCGCGGGTTCGAGTCCCGTCCGGTCCGCAAAAATTCAGAGGTCGCCCCGATTCAATCGGGATTCGTTCGCAAAAATTTGTAGAGCTCGTTTTTAAGTAGAGATTGACCCTTGGAACAAAACTAACTGCCCAGTGATCCGATCACTCGGGCAGTTTATTTTTTTAACAACAAAAAATTAGTACCAATGCAGAAAAGAAAAGTGAGGAATGCCTGGTTATTTATTTCATCATTACTTATTGGTTTATTTTCTTTCCCCTTTGCATTTGCAAAATCAGTTGAAAAAAGAGCCACGCAATTCAAAAACACCGTATCAAATCTTCATGTCAGCGATCTTATACCCACTATACCATCCGCAGTTTCTGTGTATGATAGCCTTAGATTGAATATTGCTGGGTTAAACAGAGTTGCTTTTGAGTTGGCCCAAAAAGGTTTTGAAAAATTAAGAGAGCAGGGTATTATTTTAAATGACAGTATAATTTCTATTATTGATTTTAGTTTACCCAGTACAGATAAAAGATTATATGTAGTTGATCTTAAAAATTACCAGGTCCTTTACAGCACCTATGTAGCACATGGAAAAAATTCAGGAAAAGAAATGGCGAATTCTTTTTCTAACAGCCCTTCTTCAAATAAAAGTAGTTTGGGTTTTTATAAAACATTAGATACTTATAATGGCAAACATGGCTACTCGCTTAAATTGGAAGGTCTTGAAAAAGGCATCAATGATAACGCATACGAAAGAGCCATTGTATTTCATGGAGCAAAATATGTGGATCCCAATTACATTTCAAGGCTTGGTTATATTGGAAGAAGCCAGGGATGCCCGGCAGTTTCACCAAAAGAAGCAACTCCGATAATTAATACTATTAAAGAAGGCACTTGTCTTTTTATTTATTCGCCAAATGCTTCTTATCAACATCATTCTTCAATTCTTAGTTAAGGAAGATGTTAAAACTATTTTGAAAGAATCAACGGTCGTCATCCATAGTTATAGAATGATGACCGTTGTTGTGTAAACAATTGCAGAAGTAAAAATGTATCCTGGTTATCCTGCCGTTTTCACGTTTTTCTTCTACGGTTTAGTATCAATAACAACTTTACGGATCTTGCCGGTAAACTTATTTTCTCCTTCTTTGTAATCATGCGATACGTTGGTCTCACTATCCATGCCCACATCTACGCCTTCATCTGCAGAGAACATAAATGGTTGTGTTTTGGGAATTGTTCCTTCTGCTACTTTCTGATCATCTACATATAAAGTGCATTTACCACCGGCACCAGGTTTAGCAGCATCCGGGATAAACTCATATTTTATTATATGATGGCCAACTCCCAAGGCTTTTGGTGATCCGATATTTGTCCATTCAAGACCAAAGAAATTATATTCATGATGAGGTTTTCCGTTTTTCATATATAAAACCCAACCGCCAAACCGACCAGCCTGCGAAATAATAACACCATTTGTGTTTGCATCTTTCAAATCCACATCTGCTGTGATGGTATACTTTCGGTTTTTAACATTGATAAATGCATTCTCGGAAATGCCGGTCATGCCTTCATATACAGTTAAAGAAGTACGCGACCCCATCAAGTCCGGTCTGCCTGCAATGGATGCATCGAACCGCTCCGATCTCCGGTCGTCAATGGGAAATACATGATTTTTTGTAGCCTCGCTATTAAATATTGCCTGGAGCTCTTTTAGTTTTTCAGGATTCTTTGCCGCAAGATTATTAGCCTCTGAAAAATCTTCATCAACATTATACAGTTCCCATACATCGTCAGTAAGAGGAGGATTAGTCGCCAATAACCAGGGAATAGAGTGGCGGGTACAGGCTACCCAACCATTGTGATATATTCCCCTGTTTCCAAACATTTCGAAATACTGAGTAGTATGCCGGTCAGCTGCTTTTGCATCATCAAATGAAAACATAAAAGACACACCGCTAAAAGGTATTTGCTCAGTACCATTAACTGATTTTGGAAATGGCAAGCCCGCAGCTTCCATTACCGTTGGTGCAATATCCGTTGCATGTGTAAACTGTGATCGTATCTCCCCTTTTGCTTTTATACCATTGGGCCAATGAACAACCATTCCATTGCGTGTACCACCAAAATGTGATGCAACTTGTTTTGTCCATTGGAAAGGAGTATTACAGGCAAGTGCCCATCCAATAGCAAAATGAGGAAATGTATTCGGGCTACCCCAATCGTCAATATGATTCATCATTTGATCTGCTTTGCCTGGAATTCCATTCAGTGCCATCATTTCATTATAACTGCCTTCAGGTCCTCCTTCGGCACTGGCTCCGTTGTCTCCTACTACATATAAGAAAAGTGTATTATCCAGTTCGCCCATTTCTTCAAGCGCCGTAACCAATCTTCCCACTTCATGATCGGTATGTTCTGCAAACCCTGCATACACTTCCATTTGTTTGGCAAAAAGTCTTTTCTGATCAGGTGTCTGATCATCCCATGCCGGAATTTCTTTTGGACGTGGAGTGAGTTGTGCATTTTGTGGTACTACACCCAATGCTTTTTGTCTTGCAAAAGTTTCTTCTCTCAGCTTATCCCAGCCCTGGTCGAACTTTCCTTTATACTTATCAATATATTCTTTTGGTGCATGATGCGGAGCATGTGTGGCACCGGTTGCAAAATACATATAGAACGGTTTATCGGGTGTAAGTGATTGCTGCGCACTTACCCAATTGATAGCCTGGTTGGTCATATCAGTAGTAAAATGATAATTGGGATCATGAGGAACTTCCACTCTTACAGTGCCATCATAAACTGCAGGAGCCCACTGGTTCGTTTCACCACCAATGAATCCATAAAATTTATCAAAGCCTGAATGTGTAGGCCAGCGATCAAACGGACCGGAAACAGAAACTTCCCATGGCGCTGTTTCATGATATTTTCCAAATGCTGCTGTGCTGTACCCGTTTAATCTCAACATCTCTGCAAGAGGAGCAATACTATTTGGACGGGCACCTGTGTTGCCGGGAAATCCTGTTGCAAGTTCCATAATGGCGCCTGCATTATTCAAATGATGATTTCGTCCTGTGAGTAATGCTACACGTGTAGGAGAACAAAGCGCAGTTGTATGAAAGCGATTATACTTTAATCCGTTCGCGGCAAGTTTATCCAGTGTTGGTTCGTTTACGGGGCCACCAAATGCACCTGATACACCGAAGCCCTCGTCATCAATAAGCACAATAACAACATTCGGGGCTTTAGTCGGAGCTTTTACTTCAAAACGTGCAGGAGCTTTTGCATTACGGGCATCAAGCGTTGTGTCTTCGGGATAATTGGGTTCTTTAATTGGCAATACTTTGCGGTCTAACCCGTCACTGGTTGTGGTCGTTGCTGTAGCAGGGGTTTCCTGTTTTTGGTCGTTACAAGCGACCAAAAAAAACAATGCAATTAATATAAAAGAGATTTGTGTCCTCATAATAAACGTTTAGGTTTTTGAATTCGCTTTGGTTTGTTCTATTAAAAGCCTTGATATAATGAAAAGATCTTTTTATCGTTCAGTATGCACAGGCCAATGATATCTAATTTTTAATAGGGTAAAAGAAACGCTGCGTGGATAATTTTATTCACGTTCAAATCCTGCCACAAGAAGTTGAATTGTGATTTTAATACAGAGATCCACGGAATGATCTTCAAATAAGTCCTTAAGTTAAATCCTTTTGGTGATGTGTTTCTAATATATGAAGGATCTCTTTTTCCAACTCTATATTAACATGTAAAAATTCTCTTTCGATCTTCCGGTCTTTGATAGCATTTAGTCTGCGTTCCTCAGCTACCTGTATGCTGGTAATATAATCTTCACAGAGTATCCTGAAATCTTCATCCTTGTTATACAGATCAATAATTTTGTCAGTGTGGTCTGGAAATTTTCCTAATATGTATACAAGTTCTTTAGTCATTTTAGGTAAAGGACGATTCAATGTTTCACAATGTTAAAATACTTATGTACGCCAGATAAGTATTATACGGTTAATTAACGGTAAACCCGGGTTCTTTAACTGCTACCAGGTCTTAATTAACTTAACCTCATACAGGCAGAAAAAATCTTAGATTTCTTTTTAATGGACCAAGACATAAAGCAGCAAATAACTGTTATTAAACAAGCAGCTTCAAAGATTGTTCTTACCAATTATCAAATTATGCGCATGAACGGCCCTTAATCCCAACCCATTTTGCTAAGATTCATTTAAATACCCTATTTTGCGAGCAGTACCATCAACCTTATTTTAACCAAATCAATGCTCTATGGGAGCAAAAGAAAATTCATACATAAGTGAGATCAAAGCACAATTGAAAAGAATTGTTTCCACTCCTGCTTTTAAAAGCTCACGAATATTATCAGGTTTTCTTGAATTTGTTATTGAGAAAACTCTCGCCGGTAAAGAAGACGAGATCAAAGAATATTCTATTGGCATCAGCGTATTATCCCGCAATATTGACTTTAACCCCCAATTGGATGCGATCGTTCGTATACATGCCGGCAGGTTAAGAAGGGCATTAAAAGAATATTATTATGATATTGGGAAGAATGATCCCATCGTAATTGAAATACCCAAGGGCAGTTATATCCCTGTTTTTCAACCGAAAAATAAAATTGAGAACAGCCATAGTAATCGAGCTGAAAAAACAAAGCCGGCAAGATTTAAACCTGTAGTAGCCGTATTTCCATTCAGAAATATCAGCCAGGATTCTTCAAGAGATTTTTTTGCTGACGGATTGGGCGAACAATTAAGCACAGAGCTAACATTGTTTCATGACCTGGCTGTGATCTCTTATAATTCTTCCCGTCATGTTGCCAGCAAAACTAGTGATGTGAAAGAAGCTGCAATATTATTGGGGGCTAAATATGTATTAACTGGAAGTATCCAACATGACAATAAGCATCTTCGTATCTGGGTGCAGTTGATCTTATGCGACAATGGAGAACAATTATGGGCAAAATCTTTCCAACGAAATAATACAGCTTCCGGCATTTTTGAAATTCAGAATGAAATTGTCAAAAGCATATTAACTGCAATTGGTGGATATTATGGAGCTATTACCAGGGACATGATGAAAGTGCAGGATGACAATCATACAAACGGTATAGATAGTCTTGATGCTGTATCCTTGTATTATCACTATCAAAAAGTCTGGACTTCTGAATCTTTGCAAAAAGCAATTAATGCTTTGGAAGCTTCTGTAAAAGCAGACCCCGATTATGCACTGGCCTGGGCCATGTTAGGAGAATTGTACCTTGATGATAAAGTTTTAGCGTTTAAAAAAATAAAGAACCCATTAGAAGAAGGTTTAAAATGTGCTTTGCGTGCAGTTAATGTTGATCCTAAATGTCAACATGCTTACCAGGCGTTGGCATGGATATATTTATTTTATCATAACCGTGAGGAATGTCTGAAGTCAGTTGATCAATGTATAACGATCAACCCAAATGCCGCTGACGTGTGGGGAGCCATGGGGTTTGTTTTGATATGCGCCGGCGAATTTGACAGGGGATTTATTCTTTTACAGGATGCTATTCAGCATAACCCATATGGCCCCTGGTGGTTTAATGCAGGATTTGTCTTTCACTCCCTCTATAAAAAAGATCATCAAAGTGCCAATCATTGGATTGAGAAGATCGATATGCCGCAATTGCTATGGGATCCGATGCTTAAGGCCTGCATTCAAGGTCATTTAAATCGCATAGAAGAAGCTGGCAAAAACCTGAAGCTGCTCAATCAAATGCTTCCTGATCCAGCCAACCAGGTAAAAAATATCATTGAGTCATTTTTGTTATCAAATGATTTGAATAAAGAGATCTTAGCAGGATTGAAAAAAGCGGGTCTTAATTCAACAACACAAAAAAAAATATCAACGTTGAAAGGTAGTTTGCTCAACTAATATCTTTCTGTTTTATACTTCCATTTTTCTGCAGGTGATTTTTATCATTCAAATATTGTTTCTCTATATCGATCACCAGTTCTACTGAATAGTTTAAGTTTAGAACCGCCATTGTTTATCTTTGAGCATTAAATGAATAACATGCTCAAGGTTGGAGTTTTTGGCGTTGGTCATCTTGGTAAATTTCACTTGAATAACTGGAAAGAAATTCCGGGATGCGAACTTGTTGGCTTTTATGATCCGGATGAGAAAAATGCGGAAGAGGTAATTGCAAAATATGGATTGAAAAGATTTAATGATCCGGGCAAACTTTTGACGGAGATCGATGCAGCCGATATTGTGGCACCAACTGATCATCATTTTTCTCTTTGCGAAGCGGCTATCAGAAGAGGCAAACATGTTTTTGTAGAAAAACCATTGGCTCAAACAATGGATGAGGCGCATGCACTTGTAAAACTGGTAAGAGAATCAAATATAAAATTGCAGGTAGGACATGTGGAAAGATTTAATCCTGCTTTTCTTGCAGTAAAAGATCTGAAATTAAATCCAATGTTCATTGAGGTCCATCGATTGGCACAATTTAATCCAAGAGGTACGGAAGTAAGTGTTATTCTTGACCTGATGATACATGACATTGACATTATTTTAAGTATTGTAAAAAGTGATGTAAAATTTATTTCTGCAAGTGGAGTTGGTGTAATGACTGAAACACCAGATATCGCCAACGTAAGAATTGAATTTAATAATGGATGTGTTGCCAATCTTACATCGTCCCGGATCTCAATGAAAAAAATGCGCAAGATCCGCATTTTTCAAAAAGATGCTTATATCGGAATAGATTTCCTTAATAAGAAATCAGAGATCATAAAATTAAAGGACCAGGAAATGGATGATGAAAATGTTTTCACCTTTGATATCGAAACATTAAGTGGTAAGAAAAGCATTGCAATATCCAATCCGCAAATTCCAGATATAAATGCAATAAAGAAGGAACTGGAAGAGTTTAAAAATGCGATCGAAAAAAATACGAAAACAATAGTTTCTGAAATTGATGGGTTGATGGCCATGGATGTGGCACACCAGATTTTACAAAAGATAGGCAATAATGTGATCACACGCTGATGAAGCAAACCAAACCAATTCATATCGCCTGGTATGTCTTCTCTGATTTCTTAATGGCCTCACTGGCATGGGGCATCATGTATTTTTTGCGCAAATATTTTTTAGGGCTTACTGTTAGCGAAGATGGCGAATTAGCGATCGATGATAATTTCTGGTTAGGTATTACACTCGTTCCTTTAGGCTGGGTGATCCTTTATACGTTGGTTGGTTCGTATCGTTCATTGTATAAAAAATCAAAACTGCAGGAAATAACAACTGTATTTATTTGCAGCCTGATCGGCACAGCCTTTCTTTATTTTACAATTATTCTTAACGACATCCAGGATGATACCAAGTCCTATAGATATTATTACATCGCCTACTTTACGCTTCTCGGCATTCATTTACTACTAACCATTATTGGTCGGCTGATCATTCTTAACATAACCGAAAATCAATTGCGGTCAGGAAAGATCTTTTTTAATACGCTAATGATCGGAAATGATGAAACAGCTATAAAAATTTATACTGATACCAATAAAAGTTTTCACAATACCGGATACAGGTATATTGGCTTTGTTAGCACCGCAACAAATGGCAATCATAATATCAGGGATCATATGCCTGAATTAGGTCGTATTGACCACCTTGAAAAAGTTATTGATGAAAACAATGTAAAGCAGGTGATAATTGCATTGGAGAAATCTGAGCATTCGGGAATGGAAAAAATTATCGATCGTTTGAGCGAAAAAGATGTTGAGATAAAGATCCTTCCCGATACATTAGACATTCTTTCCGGCTCCGTAAAAACTAGTAATGTTTTTGGCGCAGTTTTGATTGACCTTCAAACTGGTTTAATGCCTGTTTGGCAACAAAACATAAAACAGGTACTTGATATAATGATCGCAGCAATTTTTCTTATTATTCTGTCACCACTATTTCTCTACATAGCGATCAGGGTTAGCTTATCATCAAAAGGACCTATTATTTTCAAACAAGAACGAATCGGTTATAAAGGCAAACCGTTTATGATGTATAAATTCCGGTCTATGATAGTTGGTGCGGAAAAAGAAGGTCCATCACTCTCATCAAAAAATGACCAACGAATTACAACATGGGGAAGAACAATGCGGAAATGGCGGATGGATGAATTACCTCAACTATGGAATATTATTTATGGAGAAATGAGCCTTGTGGGACCAAGACCTGAGCGAAAATTTTATATTGACCAGGTGGTAGCAAAATCTCCTTATTACAAATACTTATTGAAAGTAAAACCCGGTCTTACCAGTTGGGGCATGGTGCAATTTGGTTATGCTGAAAACGTAGAAGAAATGATCGAACGCAGTAAGTTTGACCTCCTTTATATAGAAAATATTTCTCTTGCTCTTGATTTTAAGATCATGATACATACACTCAGGATTATCTTTTTGG
>Ga0207712_10000975_pt1 | contig 20538 bp, 19 predicted proteins | sample KBSS44metaG_FD_184402 | JGI IMG/M metagenome (GOLD analysis project Ga0207712, IMG submission 184402) | Switchgrass rhizosphere microbial communities from Kellogg Biological Station, Michigan, USA - KBS S4-4 metaG (SPAdes) (version 2) | ecosystem: Host-associated > Plants > Roots > Rhizosphere... | reverse complement strand
AGAATAGCGAGACTATTTTCGAGTTTCATAACGAAGGCTGAGATAATTTTAGCCACAACCCTTCGGGACTAGCGTGTTTTTTGCCGCTACGTCGTTACGAACTACTCACTTAGAATGACTAAATTTCGAATTTCGCGCCTAGTATCGCCTAAAAAACACACGTAGTCGCAAACATAGACGAATTGTCAACAGACCCCTATTATCCTTAAAAATATTTAGTCCCTTTTTCAATGATTGTTGTTGGATTTTCAATTTCTCCAGTCCCCAGCATAAATGACACCACACTTATAGAGCTAACTAAGCTGATAATAAAACCTATTAGCATCAGCCAAGCCATTAATTTTTCAATAAAAGTCGATGGGCGTGGGTGACCAAAACGATTGGCACGATTACAACCACGCGCAAAGAGTAAATACAGCAGCATCAAGAATTGCACAATGGGGATCAGCAATAACAGAATAAACCAACCAGATTTATTACGATCATGCAGCCTGCGAATAATCACAATCATCATTCCATATAAATAAAGACAACTGAGTGCGAGGTAAGTGAACTGTCCTAATCCTGAAATCGAATTTATCGCATGTTGGCTGAATTGCAGTGAATGTAAATTCACAATGCCAAAGACTAGACCGAGGGCAAGCAATGCAATGGTAAAAATGAGATGCAAAAATCCAAACCAAGCAATATAACTCAAACGATTAAAGCGGCCTTGAGTAGAAAGGGGATGATCTACTGGTGATACTTGATGCTTTGAAAAAAAAGTCGACGATTCTTGTATTTGCATGACGATCGCGTCCAGTTGAATGAGTTCGGTAAGGAAATGTTTTTTTCTGAAAAAACCATATGCACTTCTGAATACAAATTATAAGATCAAAAAAACTCCATAGATATTGAAAATTCGAATATTTTGGCAAATGACTTAAGATTTTCCGATGGTTAAAGTGACCCCCGTGTCTACGACCAAAGCACAATTGTTAACCGAAATGCGCTATCGTAATACTGAACACATGCAGCAAATAAAATCAAGAACGTAGGCATACATCTCGTGATGAGGTGACAAATCAAGGAAGCAGAATATGAATGAAATCTATCCAGTTCCAGAACAATTTGTTAAAACAGCAAGGACCAATGAACAAGAATACTTCGATCGTTATCAACAGTCAGTAGAGCATCCAGATGAGTTTTGGGCAGAAGCTGCAAAGAAATTGGACTGGATTAAGCCATTTACTCAAGTAAAAAACACCAGCTACGACAAAGATAATTCTAAAATTGAATGGTTTGCAGATGGGCAACTGAATGTCAGTGCCAACTGTTTAGATCGTCATTTAAAAGAGCATCCACTGAAACCTGCGATTATTTGGGAGGGGGATCATCCATCTCGCCATAAAATCATTTCTTTTGAAGAACTGCATGATGAAGTGTGTCGTTTTGCCAATGTCTTAAAGAAAAATGGAATCGGGAAAGGTGATCGAGTCATTTTGTATATGCCGATGATCCCTGAAGCGGCGATTGCCATGCTGGCCTGTACCCGAATAGGGGCGGTGCATTGTGTGGTATTTGGTGGGTTCTCTCCAGACTCATTGGCAAGTCGGATAGACGACAGTCAAGCCAAATTGGTGATTACCGCTGACCAAGGTATGCGTGGTGGTAAAACGATTCCCTTAAAAGAAAATGTAGATGCAGCATTGGCGCTGGATGGAACCACTTCGGTTGAAAAAATGATTGTGGTGCATCGTACAGGCCATCCAATAACAATGCAGGAGGGGCGTGACCTGTGGTATCACATGGAAATTATGACGGTCACAGATATCTGTCCGCCAGAACCGGTGAATGCCGAAGATCCTCTATTTATTTTGTATACGTCTGGGTCAACAGGAAAGCCTAAAGGGGTGTTACATACCACGGGTGGTTATTTAACTTATGTCAATTCAACTTTTCGTGAAGTTTTTGATATTAAACAAGATGATGTATTTTGGTGTACTGCAGATGTGGGCTGGATTACGGGGCATTCTTATGTACTTTATGGACCATTATCCAATGGTACAACCACGGTCATGTCTGAAGGCATCCCACAATATCCAACATGGGCACGCACAGGGCATATTGTAGATAAGCATAACATTACCATTCTCTATACTGCACCAACAGCGATCCGCGCCATGATGCGTGAAGGTGACGCTTTTGTGCGTGAAAGTGACCGTAGCAGTTTGCGTCTATTGGGTACTGTGGGTGAGCCAATTAATCCAGAAGCATGGAATTGGTACTATACCGTTGTGGGTGAAAGCCGTTGTCCAATTGTGGATACATGGTGGCAAACTGAAACAGGCGGTATTTTAATTTCTCCACTGCCGGGCGCAACTCCACTTAAACCGGGTTCGGCCACTCGTCCATTGTTTGGCGTACAACCGGCATTGGTTGATGCTGAGGGTCAAGAACTCGAAGGTGAAGCAGAAGGCAATTTGATTATTAAGAATTCTTGGCCGGGGCAAATGCGGACCATTTGGGGCGATCCTGAGCGATTTATTGAAGCGTATTTCTCGACCTATCCGGGCAGTTATTTTACTGGTGATGGTGCGCGTCGTGATAAAGATGGTTATTACTGGATTACAGGCCGTGTAGATGATGTTCTGAATGTTTCGGGCCACCGTTTGGGCACTGCTGAAATTGAAAGTGCATTGGTTTCGCATGCAAAAGTCGCTGAATCTGCAGTTGTTGGTATGCCACATGAGATTAAAGGGCAAGGCATAGCGGCCTATGTAACCTTGCAGGCGGGTGAAGCTGAAACTGAAGAATTACGTAAAGAATTGGTCAGTTGGGTACGTAAAGTGCTGGGACCTGTGGCAACACCTGATGCAATTTATTGGGCACCTGCTTTGCCAAAAACCCGTTCTGGAAAAATCATGCGGCGCATTTTGAGAAAAATTGCTGCCAATGAGCTAGATAGTTTAGGCGATACTTCTACTTTGGCTGATCCAGGTGTGGTAGATCAGTTAATTACGGAGGTTAAGGCCAATTCTTAATGATTGAAGCCTCTTGATTTTGCTAGCCAAAAGTTGAATACCGTTAGAGAAATTCTAGCGGTATTTTTTGTTATTGATTTTTAAACCACAGAATAAGTAATGCAGGCATTGAGATAAGGAAATCATACTTGATTTGATAAGCTCAAGGCACTGGAAATAAGAGTAAATATGATGAATGCACCTCAACAGGCGGTAAACCTTTCTGCTTTAGCAACGGCAAAGCAATTGGCAGAACAATTTGCGCAGACTGCTGCTGAGCGTGATAAAGCAGGTGGCAATCCAAAGCTGGAACGGGATTTGATTCGTCAAAGCGGCTTATTGGGACTGTCTATTCCACAACAATATGGCGGGCAAGGAGCGAACTGGAAAACAATTTTCCAGACCATTCAAAGTATTGCACAAGTCGATAGCTCCTTGGCACATGTATATGGCTTTCATCATTTACTAATCGCCACTGTGCAGTTATTTGCTCAACCTCAACAATATTCGGCATGGTTTGAACACACTGCTCGCAATAACTTGTTTTGGGGCAATACTTTAAATCCTTTAGATCAGCGCACGAAGGTACAACAACTCACTGAGAATGACTTTATTTTTCATGGTGATAAAAGCTTTTGCTCAGGATCAATAGATTCAGACATACTGCTTTGTTCGGGCTTTAATGATGCTGGAAAATTACTGATAGCTGTGATCCCAACACGTCGAGAAGGAGTCAGCTTTTTAGGCGATTGGGATAATATGGGGCAGCGCCAAACGGACAGTGGTACCAGTCATTTTGAACAGGTCAAAATTCACAAAGATGAGTTATTGTTAAATCCAGGACCATTAAGTACACCTTACTCCAGTTTACGACCTTTGATTGCGCAATTGATTTTTGTGCATCTGTTTTTAGGCGTTGCTGAAGGTGCCTTTGACCTTGCAAGACAAACAATACAAAGTCAGAAAGCATGGTCAACGTCTTTGGCTGAAAATGCGGTGAATGATCCATTTACCCAAAAGCATTTTGCTGAGTTTTATGTACAGCTTGAAAGTGTACGTTTACTTGCCGATAAAGCCATTGCAGCATTGCAAACGGCTTGGAATATTGGTGAGCAATTAACAGCAGAACAACGTGGTGAAGTCTCAATTGCCATTGCGACTGCAAAAATTGCTGCAACCAATAGCTCACTGTTTATAACGCAAAATATTTTCCAAGTGATGGGTGCCAGAGCGACAACAGCCAAATTGAATTTAGATCGTTTTTGGCGAAATGTCCGTACTCAGACTTTGCATGATCCGATTGATTATAAGTATCAGGAAGTAGGGGAATGGGTATTGACTGGAAAAGTACCCGATCCAAGTTTTTATTCTTGAACCTAAGCTGAGCGATGACATTTTATAGACGTTCATTCCTAGCGCTTTAGCAGTTGGTATTGCATATCTTAGATTGAAAAAAATCTGTGTTGGATAAGGGGTAGGTCTTATACCCCCTACCAACAGCGACAATTATGTTGCCTTGCAATAGATACAACATGAATGATCTAACAATGCACAAAGCTAAAGCCTAGCTCGATCTGACGTGTTTCAGCATCAAGGATTGGATTTTTGCTTTAAGCTATTGAGCACTTCATACGCTGCCTTAATTCGTTCAGCATTGGGAATTTTTTTATTCATTAACATCACTAAACCAAAATTCTCTTGTGGAATATAAATCACATAGGTCCCAAAACCATTGGTAGAGCCAGTTTTATGAAAGACTCTTGAACCAGTCTTCACGAGGGTTTTTTCAACAGGGTTAGATTGCATCACAACCCGATCAGAGTTGCTTTCTAATAGTGTGTTTAATGTGGTTGGGTAGCTGAATGATTCCCAGCCAAGGGCTTGGGTCATACCACCCATTTTAAAATAACCGGTATGTGTCGCTAGAATTGCAGGTTTAATCACTGCTTTGGCTTGATCTGGATTTAAGTTTAAATTTAAAAAATGTAGCATATCAGGTAGGCTAGATTTCACCCCATAGGCCTGCGCATCAAAAGCGCCAGCAGTGACCCGAAGCGGGTGATTATTTTGATCATAACCAAAAGCATAGTTGCCTTGTTGTGCTTTAGGAACTTGGACATAAGTATGTTGGAGTTCTAGTTTGGGGAAGATCACTTGTTCTAATAAAGCACTAAAAGGCATGTTCATGGCTTTAGCGGTCGCTTCACCGAATAGCCCTATGCTTGGATTAGAGTATTGTCGAAATTGACCAATCGGGTTTTTGACTTTCCAATCTTGAAAATATTGAAGTGTTTGCGCATCTGTTTTTATTTGATCAGGAAATTGCAATGGAAGATTGCCACTGGTATAGGTGGCCAATTTCTGAGTGTGACTTGATTAATGTCTGAGTTTTTTAATGCAGGTATATATTTACCAGGGTGGTCTTGAAGAGAAGTTTTACCTAAATTTTGTGCATAAGTGCCTGCTGTTGCAGTAAATATCTTACTGACTGAGCCTAATTCAAAAAGGGTATTTTTATTTACGGCTTTCGCATTCGCAAGTGATTGCACGCCGTAGTATTTTTCATAACTTTTCCCGTTATACAAAACACCTATTGCCATATCGGGCACTGCATAAGTTTTCATTAATGGCTGAAATGCAGTATTCATCGCAGTTTCAACTTTTATAGACGTTGCAGGTATGTCGTTGGCGTTGACATAGGTCGTCAAGCTCATACTGCCAATGAGGACACAAAATATCATTTTTGTTTTATTTAAAACTACCATACCCACTTTTTCCATCTATGCTACAAAAAGGGCGTATTTTAAGGTTGAAAGAAATTTTTTCCAAGATTGCGGTTGTTGAGTATATGTATAGAACAAATACACTCAATAAAATAAAAAGCAAAAGTTGGCTAATTTATATAAGGATAATTGTACTGAATTTATACGATTTTATTTTTATAAATGCTTTTTATTTATTCTAAAAAAAATCCCTCAAGCCGAGTCAAGAGGGAAAGCTGCAAAGCTGTTTTAGTTGTTTATTGTTGTTTTCACAGCACCATCGATGAAGAGATAAACCTTAAGCTGATTTTGCAGTAATTTGATCTTTTTGTGCTTCTTCAATTTGACGAACCAAAGGCAAGACCTTTTCACCGAAATATTCAACTTCTTCAATGAAATGTAAAAAGCCAGATAACACCAGATCTACCCCTACATTTTTGAGTTCAACAATACGTTCAGCAATTTGTTGCGGTGTACCAATCAGATTGGTTTTAAAGCCATCGTTATATTGCACCAAGTCTTCAAAGGTTGATTTTGCCCAGTTACCTTCACCTTCTTTAGATGCTGCGCCTGCTTCACGGGTTGCATCACCAAAGGCATTGACCGCTTCAACATTAGCTTGGTCAATAATCTCTTGCAACACCGCTTTTGCTTCTTCTTCAGTATCACGAGCAATGATAAATGCATTGACCCCGATTTTGACTGAGTGATTATTTAGCTTGGCTTTTTCACGAATATCATCGATTTGTTTCTTTAGTTCTTCAGGTGTGTTGCCATTGGTGAAATACCAATCTGAAACACGCGAAGCCATGTCACGTGCAGCACGTGAACTACCCCCTTGGAATACTTCAATATGGGGTTTCTGCAAAGGTTTTGGTTTTAAAGTGTAGTCTTTAAACTGATAATATTTACCATCAAAGCTATAGTTATCCGTTGTCCAAATACCTTTTAACGTACGAATAAACTCTTCTGAGCGAACATAGCGTTCATCATGTTCAGGCCATGGCTCACCAATGGCATCAAACTCGCCACGAAACCAACCACTTACGACATTAATCGCAATACGCCCATTGGTCAGGTAATCAATGGTCGCCAACTGTTTTGCGGCTAAAACAGGTTTCCATGGTCCCGGAAGAATTGCTGCAATCACTTTTAATTTTTCAGTCTTGGCTAAAAGTGCATGACTAAAACTCACAGATTCGTGTTGATTTTCAGCGCCATACCCTGCGGTAAAACGAATTTGGGTGAGGGCATATTCAAAACCACTTTTTTCGGCAGCTTGTGCCAAACGGACATTGTAGTCATAGCTCCAGTCTGTCCGTTGTTCAATATTACTGACCACTAAACCGCCACTGACATTGGGAACCCAATAGGCGAATCGAATTGCTTGGTCATTATTCGATGAAAACTGTGACATATCATAACCCTCAATTTTTTATGATTTATTCATAACAAGGTTGCGCTTAAGCAACCTGTGATTGTGGTGTTTTGGATTTTGCATGTAGACGAGACTCTGCCGCATCCAAGTCTGGTATCGCCGCGGAAGGAAGCACATCATCTTGCTCAATCTGTTTGTTGATGCCTAAATTTTGATTGGCTTGTTCTGTTTTGGCTTTTACCACTTCTGCTCGCTGACCTTTTGCAGGCGCCCATTCTAAAATTGGCAATGCACGTGCGACTGCTAAAGTGATACGGTCTTGGATGTGTTCACTTTTAATGGTGTACTCAGGTGTAAAGTCACGATCTGTTGCATAGACACCAATAGGCAGCGTTTGCGCTTGAAAGAAGCTAAATAATGGACGTAACTGATGCTCTAGAACTAAAGCATGACGGTCACTACCACCCGATGCAGCAAGCAATACAGGAACATCGACTAGCGCTGTTTGTTCAACAAAATCAAAGAAATGTTTAAATAAACCAGTAAATGATGCACGATAAACAGGTGTTCCCACGATGAGGGCGTCTGCTGCTTCTACGGCAGCTAAGTCATCTTGAACACGTTGTGGCAGTTGGTTGCGATAAATTGCGCCCCCTAACAAATGGCCTATTTCACTGAATTTAATAAAGTGAACATGAATCGGTGTTGCCTGACCCAGCTCATCTAAAATCGCTTGAACTAAACTTTCGGTTTTTGAAGGGTTATTTAATCCCCCTGAAACAGCAACAATATTTAATGGTTTTTGTTGAGTATAAATAGACATGTTGGCAACCTATTAAATTGAATCTCGGAATGCCATTCATTAATCTATATTTGACGAAGCGCTGTAAAATAATGAAAAACAGATTGGTTATCTGTTTTTAAGATAAACCGGAAAGACATGGGATAATGCACGATTTCGTCTTTTAAGTATTTGAAGTTAAATAATATTCTTAAAATGAATAAGTAATTCATTTTTAACTGTTTATTTTATATTTAAAAGTGATATTCAAATCTTAATTTTGATAAATGACCTAAAGATTGTAGGGAATTTTAATTAAAGCCGACAAATTATTCAAAAATTCGTTAATATTTACGTATCCTAAATAGCAATAGTGCGGTTAGAATGAAATAACTGCGCTAGAGATCTCTCGCTTCGCTTATGAATATTTTAATCGTTGATGATCATCCACTGTTTCGCCATGCGTTAATTCAGGCGGTTCGTTATAGTTTGCCACAGGCTCAAATTAGTGAAACTGCGGCTGTTAATGAATTTTATGAGCGTTTGGAAAATGGTCCAGAACCAGATCTCGTCTTGTTGGATTTAAATCTGCCAGGCGCATCGGGTTTCTCTGCATTGGTACATGTTCGTGCACAGTATCCTGCACTTCCTATTATTGTGGTTTCTGCTCACGAAGATGCGTCCATTATTCAACGTGCAATTGCACATGGCGCAATGGGCTATATTCCTAAATCTGCGCATCCAAGCCATATTGGGGAAGCAATTCGCCAAGTGCTGGATGGTGATATTTGGTTACCGCCAAACTTACCCGCAGCGAATATGAATTTTGATCCGCGTGCTGCAGATGAAACAGCTTTAGCTGAACGTATTCAATCGTTAACACCACAACAGTTCCGTGTATTGATGATGGTTGCAGAAGGTTTATTGAATAAGCAAATTGCTTATGAACTTGATGTTTCGGAAGCGACCATTAAAGCGCATGTGACGGCAATTTTCCGTAAATTAGGTGTACAGAACCGTACTCAAGCGGTACTCGCAATCAATGCACTCAATATTGAAGAACGAAAAGTTTAAGATTTTTGCTGGTTAAATTTAACCTCAATATATTGAAAAATTACGAGAAGAGTGTATTAAAAATATGCTCTTTTTTATTTTCTGATTTCTGCATTTCCTCGTGTAATTTTATTCTAAATCAAATATTTAAAATTCATGTCTGACTTGAATGATCAAGGCATAGTCCGCAATAAAACTTTAGCTTTTATCAAGAGTTAAAAATAGGCGTATACTGAACGGACATGAGGAATAATTATGTCTGAAGCACCTGAATCTACAGCTTATATTGAGTATGGCACTCGGCCTTTTATCGCAATTTTACTTTCATTGTTTTTAGCTGGCTTTGCTGTATTTTCATCGTTGTACTGTGTTCAGCCGATGATGCCGTTTTTGGCAAGTTTTTTTCATGTTACACCAACCCATAGTAGTTTCCCGCTTTCATTTTCCACCATCGCCTTAGCCTTAGGGCTTCTTTTTGCAGGACTGATTTCAGATCGTTATGGTCGTAAGCAGATCATGGCCATTTCTTTATTTTCCACGGCAAGCTTATTATTGCTGAGTTCATTTTTACCCTATTGGGAGATATTTCTTGCAACACGCATGATGATTGGTTTGGCTGTTAGTGGTGTTGCTTCTGTTGCAATGACCTATATCGGTGAAGAAATTGCACAAAAAGATGTTGGCTTTGCCATGGGACTGTATATTTCAGGGACAGCAATAGGGGGAATGGGCGGGCGTTTGATTGCAGGAGTATTGCTGGATTATATCTCTTGGCAAACTGCGACAATGATTATTGGTCTACTCAATTTATTGATCGCGATTACATTTTACATAGCCTTACCTGCCTCTAAACACTTTAAATCTTATCCCATTCAATTCACACGTTTTATCGAATCCTTTAAGAAAAATCTTTCGGACCCAAAGCTCAGATTATTGTTTGTAGAAGGTTTTATTCTGATGGGATGCTTTGTGACCGTGTTTAATTACATGAGTTATCATCTGTTAGAAAAACCTTTTGAATTATCACAAACATGGATTGGTTTAATTTCGATTGCCTATTTATCAGGCATTTATAGTTCACCTCGTGCAGCCAGTTGGAGTCGTCAATTTGGACGAGGTAAGGTACTGATTGTGATGTTCTCAAGCATGATTCTAGGGTTATGGATTATGCTGATTCCATCACTATGGGTGATCTTGATTGGTCTATTGATTTTCACGTTCTCATTTTTTGCCGCACATTCCACATCAAGCAGTTGGGTATCGGTACAATCCTTACAATATCGTGCAGTCGGTTCTTCGCTTTATCTATTTTGTTATTATCTTGGTTCAAGTTTCTTGGGCAGCAGTAGTGGTTTAGTCTGGGAAAAATATGGATGGTTTGGCCTAACAGTTACGATGACTTGTGTACTTTGTATCGGGCTCTTGGTGGCTTTAAAACTCAATCAAACACAGCATAAAGATCAGGTAAAAGTATAAGAGGCTGCATCTAAATAGCGTTAAATAAGCTTTTCTATTCAATTTCTCTGCGCTTTTAAACAATCCATCATGATAGGTCAATTTTCCTTTTATAACGTATGACGAATACCTTTAACATCTTAAAAAGCTATCAATAACAGACTAAATAGAAGATAAGAAGAAATGTTTGCTTTTTAATCAAACAACATGAGTAAAATTCATGGTAAAATGATCAACTTTCATTTTAGATCTCTCCCGATCGCCAACTGCCAATCGAGAAACTCACCATGTCGACCGCTTATACTGCTCAGACAGCGCCTACTGCGTTGTTTGATTATGACAAATATTGGGCATCGTGCTTTGAACCAGCACCATTTTTGCCAATGTCACGCGAGGAGATGGATCAACTCGGTTGGGATAGTTGTGACTTTATTCTGGTATGTGGTGACGCTTATATCGATCATCCATCGTTCTGTTCAGGAATTATTGGCCGAACGCTTGAAGCACAGGGTTTCCGTGTCGGGATTATTGCACAACCAGATTGGACTTCTGCCGAAGCATTTAAAGTATTAGGCAAACCGAATATTGCATGGGGTGTGACCGCTGGTAATATGGATTCTATGATCAACCGCTATACGGCTGACCGTAAAATCCGTTCTGATGATGCATATTCACCAGATAATCTACCCAATAAACGTCCTGACCGTGCTGCAACTGTATATTGTCAGCGTTGCCGTGAAGCATTTCCTGATGTACCTGTATTATTGGGCGGTATCGAAGCATCATTACGCCGTATTGCGCATTATGATTACTGGTCAGACAAAGTTCGTCGTTCAGTGTTGATGGATTCAAAAGCGGATTTATTGATGTATGGCAATGGTGAACGTTCCGTTGTTGAAGTTATGCATCGTCTTGCCAAAGGCGAAAAAATTCATGAAATCACCGATGTTCGTGGTACGGCATTCATCGTCAATAAAATTAATCGTGTTTCTAAAGCCAAGTTTGTTGAAATTGCATCGAATGATGTCGATGCGATTGGTCGTGTTGATCCAATCATTAATCCTTATGTAATGACTGAAGATTTAGATGGTTGTGAAATTGAACAAGGCAAAGGAAATTCTTTAACCCAATATCAAAATTTCCAAAAAGAATTGGTGGCAAATCCTGTTGTTCGTGAAGGTGATCAACTGGATGAAAATACCCAGATTGTACGTTTATTGCCGACATCCAAAGCGATTAAACATAAATTACCGCCGCGTGAATTGGCTGTGATTCGTTTGCCTGCTTTTGAAGAAGTGGCAACGGATCCTGTACTTTATGCACATACCAACCGCATCTTGCATCTTGAAACCAATCCCGGGAATGCTCGTGCATTGGTACAAAAGCATGGTGAACGTGATGTATGGTTAAATGCACCACCGATTCCATTGACCACCGAAGAAATGGATTATGTGTTTGACTTGCCTTATGCGCGTCTACCACACCCAGCTTATGGTGAAGCGCGTTTCCCTGCATTTGATATGATCAAATTCTCTGTAAATATCATGCGTGGTTGTTTTGGTGGTTGTACATTCTGTTCGATTACTGAACATGAAGGTCGTATTATTCAAAACCGTTCAGAAGAATCAATTTTACGTGAAGTTGAAAAAATTCGTGATACAGCCCCAGGGTTTACAGGCATCATTTCAGATTTAGGTGGTCCTACTGCAAACATGTATCGCTTGCAGTGTAAAGATCCTGAGATTGAAAAGAACTGTCGTAAACCTTCTTGTGTGTATCCTGGTGTATGTCAAAATTTACATACTGACCATGCGCCACTTACTCAACTTTATCGCAAAGCACGTTCGCTTAAAGGCATCAAAAAGATTCTGATTGGTTCAGGCTTACGTTATGACCTTGCGGTATTGAACCCTGAATATGTCAAAGAACTGGTTCAACACCATGTTGGCGGTTATTTAAAAATTGCACCAGAGCATACCGAGAAAGGTCCATTGTCGAAGATGATGAAACCGGGAATCGGAACCTATGATCGCTTTAAACAGATGTTTGATCGTTTTAGTAAGGAAGCGGGTAAAGAACAGTATTTAATCCCGTACTTTATTGCAGCGCATCCGGGAACAACGGATTATGACATGATGAATCTTGCGATCTGGCTTAAGAAAAATGGTTTCCGTGCCGATCAGGTGCAAACCTTTTATCCATCACCAATGGCGACAGCGACCACGATGTATCACACGGGGAAAAACCCGTTGGCCAAAGTGGCTCGTTATACCGAAAGTGTGGATATTGTAAAAGGTGAAAAGCGTCGTCGTTTACACAAAGCCTTCTTGCGTTATCATGATCCAAACAACTGGCCATTACTACGTGATGCATTACGTGAAATGGGCCGGGTAGATTTGATTGGTAACTCTAAGCACCATCTGATTCCAACTTATCAACCACAAGGAACAGAAGGGCAATACCAATCTGCGCGTAAGAAAAACTCGACTGTTGATGGTGATTCGCAAAAGCGTACTGGGGATAGTCGTAATTCGCAGGCGAAAACGCAATCGCGTCCTTCCAATACCAAAAAGCGTCCTGAACGTGGTCAAATACTGACGCAACATACAGGTTTACCGCCGCGTGAAACGGGTGATAAAAAACCATTTGCTGGAAATAGCAAAGCAAAGTCTAAGTCAAAAAGTAGAGCTTAGGTGCTGTTTGAAATAGTAATAAGAAAGGATGCCTAAGCATCCTTTCTTAAATCAGCAATTGAATAATAAAAATACGCAACTGTGGATAACTCTCTGTAAACTGTTGAAAACTTTAGTGTACTAAAAACACACAATTCTCGAATATCCTTGTCCTACAATAGTACTCAAGATTCATTAAATTCAGTTGTATTCGCATTCAATACACGCTATATATGAGGTGCAATTAAATTCATTTGGTTGAAATACCAAGTGAATAAAACAAATAATAGTTCAATAAATAAGTTAAAAATTTGATTTATTTGATTATTTTGAAAAAGCAAATATGAGAATGCGTCTGGCATATTACAAAATTGAACTGATGAAAAATAGTATCTTTGATACACAAGAACTGGTCGTAGACCAAATTATAATAAAGAATTAGGAAATGAAAAATGGACATGATAATCGTTGCGAGTTTGATATTACTTGCTGTCGTGATTGGTGCTGCTTATAAAGGATTGAAAAATAAGCAACAAGCAGATAGTGCTTTACGAAGAAGAGCAGTATTTAACTCACATGAACAAATTACGTTTACGCGTTTAAAAGAAATTTTACCTGAAGCCAATATCTTGGCTCATGTATCTTTTGATGCCTTGTTAACAACAAAATATTTACATACACGTCGTAAGTATCAGCAAATGTTTGCAAATTTTGTTGTGCTGGACAAAGATTATAAAGTTTTAGCTGTGATTGCTTTAGATGATATCAATGCGATCAAGCGTTCGAATCAAAATACCTATGAAGATGCTTTGTTACAGTCGGCAGGTTATCGCGTGATTCGTTATATGGGAATTCCAGAATATCAGGATTTGCGAGAAGATTTTTTAACAGAATTTTCAGAAATGAGCCATTCGCAAATGTTGGAGGAACATGTACTGGGGAAGTTTGATCTGTACTCAAATCGCGCATATAGTTAATCAAAAAAAATGCATGTTTAAACATGCATTTTTTACGCTTTCCAAAAATTAATACCGAGTTTATTCTGGTTTGACCGCAACAACCGTCATTTCAACTAAAACATCAGGTCGATAAAGTTTTGCTTCTACACAAGTTCTCGGCAGAGCTTGAATATCTGAACACCATGCATCCCAGATTTCGTTCATTCCTGCATAATCATTTTCAATATCTTTTAAAAAAATCATCACAGACATAATATGCTTTTTATCTGTGCCCGCATCTGCAAGAAAACGATCAATGATATCTAAGGTTTGTTGAGTTTGCCCTTTGATATCCAAACTTAAATCCGTAGCCAATTGACCCGCCAAGTGAACTAAATTTCCCGAAATTGCGATTTCAGAAAAGCGTTTTTCTACGTGCAAACGTTGTACAGTCATGATCATTCTCAAAGTTTGTTTATGTTTTAAATTTTACGTCATGATTTACAATCTGCAAATCAACTTTGTTGTTTGTTGGTGAATCTATCTATACGAATGAGAATTTTATACTTAAAAATAATCAAACAGTTATATTCTGGGCAAATAATGAAATTGCCTAAATTTAAAAATTGAATTTGCGCGCCACGTAACTGATTTAAACAAAATGCAATTGAACATTGCAGAGGACAAAGTTGTTGCAACTGCTTAAAGTGTTGCTGCTCCTGTAGTATGGAAATATTCATTGAAATACCTATTATTTAGAATCTATTTTAAAGCCAGTGAATCGCTTTGAGCTATTCACTGTGCCGTTATCAAGCTTGCGGAGGCGTATAGGATTTGAGTTTTTGCTCAGGCTTATTGTTGATTTGATACCAGTCGATATGCCGTGTAATAAACATCACCACAGCAAGTAAAACAAATGAAATGATAGAGCCGATCAGAAAGGTTTTACCTGAAGATTGCAACAGCATATACATTACGGCATAAAGTGAACTCAGAATGATGCTGAATAGGCCAGCGGCTTTAAAACCTTTCATCACATAGTATAGGTACCAACTCATGAGCCCGACACAGGCAATTCCAGCGACGAGGTATGCCCATGCAAAGGCATAGTATTCACTGATTGAAAGTAGTAAGACAAAGAATACTACTTGAGCCATCGCCACCAAAGAATATTGAATGGGGTGAATCCGTAAGCTTTTAAGCACTTCAAAGAGAAAGAAACAAGCAAAGGTGATGATGATAATCACAATACCGTATTTAATCGCACGATCTGTTTGTGTATAGACATTGACTGATTCTAGGAATTCTGTTGATAAACCAATACTTTGAGCAGGTTCACCCATATAAGCTGGCTCTTGGGAAAAATAGCCATTACTAAACTGGCGAATACACTCATTGTTGTCACAATCAATCAATTTACTGATGTTTTGATGACCTAGAGCAATATTTTTCCATTGTGCGGTGAATTGTTGTGGTGTACTGGTTTTTGCAAAGGGTAAGTTTTGTCCTGAATATTTGGTATCCGCCCAATTGCCTTTGGCCTGATAAGTGACACTACGACTAGTTGGGATCAGGGTGAATTTCCCCAGACCCGTAATATTGGCGGTTAAATCAAAAGTGAAACCATTTTGAATGGCATTGATTAATTCAGGATATTTTTTTGCAGAAACATACATAAAGTCAAAACCAGAACTGTTACTGCCTTGAGCACTCATTTCAAAAGCATAAGTTTTATTGAGCATGTTTAAGCTCGGTTGGGTATCCAAACCGCGAGGATCATGCACAGGGAAGATAATTTCAGCTCGGTCCCATTGGTAATCTTTCTTTTCAAGTGTTGGTTTTTGGAATACCCCTTTGGCCATGAGATTGGCGGTGTAGCTAATTGCTCGATAGATGGTGCGTTTATAAGTGTTGTCAGAAACATTAAAGTTGGATGACCATTGTGTGCTGTCAGCACTGATATATAGCCATTGTTCCTCAGTACACAAATAGGCCACCTTTTTTTCATCGAGGCAGTTTTTTTGCTCATTGTAGGGTACACGGATATACGGTGAAATCACGGTTTGAGGGCTAATATTGTTTTGTGCAATTTCTTTCAGAAATGCCCGTTGATAATCTTGTCGTTCTGAGACCAGACTGGTAATAAAGAGTAAGCCTATCCAAAATAAGGCAACTAAAATTGCGATTGCAATAATTTTGAATGTAATAAAGTTGGAGCGCATCACTGTTTTCCTTCGCCGTTGTTTTTTGTCAGTGTTGAGTGTGCGAAACAGTAATGTGCTTTGTTTGAGGTGTATCGGTTTTTTATATGAATTTTAAGTGAAGTTTGGCCGTGCTAAGGCAATTGAATTTTTACCAATACACCTTTTTGGTGGGGTTGTAAAATGGTGATTTCATTTCCTTGAATATTGCCAATGTGAATCTGTCCATGGTGTTGTTCAATGACCTGTTTAACAATGCTTAGTCCAATACCAGAACTGCGTTGCTGGCTAATCGGACGAGGCAAGGAAAAATAAGTATCAAACACTTGCGTAAGTGCATAATTTGGAATCCATTCGCCCTCATTAAAAACCTGTAATTCTACTTGCTGGTGTGTTTGACGATGAAGCCGAATCAGGATTTTTGCTGAATCTGCAGAAAAATCCAGCGCATTATCTAAAATATTGGCGAGGGTTTGTTGAATCCAAAATCGATCTGCACCAACCATACAATTGGCTTCAATATCCAGTAAACACTGGATTTTTTTGGCCTGAATTTGACTGGCATGCTGATCTAAAGTTTGTTGAATCAGTTCAGATAAATTGAAATTTTGCATTTCAATTTGATGTTTAGATTTTTCCAGACGGGTCAATAAGAGCATCCGATCAATCAGGCTACGTAAGCGCTGGCTTTGTTCATGAATATGCGTGGCAAATTGTTGTTGATCATTTAATGGTAAATCTTCTTTGAGTAGTTCTGCGCTGGCTTGAATTGCGGTAAGTGGGCTTTTGAGTTCATGGGTCAGTGTATTGATATAGTGTTCTACATAAGCACGATCTTCGAGTTTTTCTCGCATATTTTCAACGGCTTGAGCAACTTGATTGAGTTCTTTTGCTGAACGAAAATAGGGGGTTTGATTGACAGGGGCAAGTGCCTGCGCGTATTTACGCACACGGTCAATACTGTGTTTTAGCCAATAGGCCACCAAACTGGCAAGAAACAGACTGAGTAATGTAATCCAAGCGGCTTGTCGGATCAGTTGATTTTCAGCGCGCTGAATATAAGGCTGTACTGAAATATTGGGCTTTCCAATACTGACAACGCCAATCAATTGCTGTTGTTGACCAACTTGATAATAGATTGGCGCTGCAATAAACATGGTGCTGCTATTGCTGTCCTTTTCATAACTGCGTGTAGAGCGAACCCCGTATTTTCCCTTTAAGGTTAGGTAAACATCATTCCATCGTGAGTAATCTTGTCCTGTGGTGATACCTTGTGAGTCATAAATGACGATACCTTTGTTGTCGGTAATATAGATTTGTTGATTGATCTCATTTTTATTATGTTTCCAGATCGTGGCATTGAGTTTTCGATTCAGTGCTTTTTGAATTTTTTCATCAAACTGAACGGTACTGACTTTATTTTCATAGACGTCTTCAGCCACTAACATCGCGATAATATTAGCATTTTCCGCAAGGGTATCTTCTACGACCTGTCGTACATTGGGCTTTACTTGTTGATTGAAGGTATAAGACATAAACCATAACCCCAGCAAGATGATCAATCCAAAGAAGAACCAAATACGAATAAAAATGGACATGGTTTATCCTTGCCTTTTTAAACTATAGCCAAAGCCTCGGTGGGTTTCGATCGGGTCTTGCTCAGGAGAGATCTGCTTGAGTTTATTGCGAATACTTTTAATATGAGTATCGACTGTTCTTTCTAAACTATGTTCAGGGTGTTCCCATACATGATCCATCAATTGTTGACGGCTAAACACCTGTTCAGGGCGTTGAATCAATAATTTAAGTAAGCGATATTCATAGCGAGTCAGCTGCAGTATTGTACCTAAGTAATGGATTTGCAAAGCCTCATCATTGCATTGCCAAACTTTAGCTGGCGTTGCAGATAGCTGTGTGTTTGGCTGTGAGGTGTGTTGTAACTGATTCTGTATCTCCATTCTGCGCCAAATGGCTTTAATCCGAGACACAATTTCACGCGAACTAAATGGCTTGGTACAGTAGTCATCTGCACCAATTTCTAAACCCACAATACGATCTATTTCATCATCTCGTGCGGTTAAAAATAGCAAGGGTGTGTGATTAAAGAGACGAATTTTTTACAGACATCAAAACCATTTAAATCAGGTAATCCGACATCTAAAATAATAAAATCAAAGGGTTGCTGTTGAATAAAATCAATGGCTTGCAGACCTGAATTGGCCCAAGTCACTTGCCAGTCTTCTCGTTCAAGTGCGTAACGTAACGGCATAAGAATAGCAGCATCATCTTCTACACATAAAATCTGTTTTTTATTATTCATTGCATTTAAAAATTCATAATCTCAATAGGAGTGTACTCAAATTGAAATACTTAGGCGAATGAATTTTCAGTGAAGTTTAGATGAACTGTTTTATTGTTTGAAATTGGCTGAATGCCTATTGGTGTGGGCTTTTACCCATGTGAATTTCTGAGCGCCCTGTAATCTTCGGATTTGATCGTCACGCCAATCACAGGACAGTAAATCAAAAGTATTGGTGACTTTTGATATCTCGGCAACGACATGGGTAATGTATTGCGGAAAATAGATTACTCTAATTTTGATCAATTTGGGTAAATTTTTATCGAATTATATTTCTTTTGAGTAAAAAATATTCAAATTGTCCACATATCTAAGCAAGGTTAAAAAAACGATTTTGAAGAATAAAACAGGATGCCAAAGCATCCTGTTTTAACGATTGATTAATCAGGTCATGCCTGAAAATTGGATCAGCGTTTAACCACGATAGAGTCAATACCGCTATGTTGTAAGGTTTGTTGGGCAATCACTGCTGCATTTTGTGATTCATAAGGGCCTGAAATCACACGATACCAAGTTTTCCCCGCTTCTGTGCTTTGAACCACATCGGCTGATAAACCATTTAAGATAATTTCAGCACGACGTGCATCGGCAGCATCAGGATCATCATAACTACGAACTTGTAAAATATATTCGGGTTGAACAGGTGTTGTACGTTCAGCATTTACACCGACATCAACATTTTCAGATTGAGAAGGCGCTTCAACAATTACTGGTTGTTGTTGATTTCTGCTTTCAGGAACAGCTTGTTCAGGAATAGGGGTAACCTGTTGTTGAGGTAACAGATCATAAAAACGATAGTCTTTGTTGGTATCTTCTTGATAATGCTCAGACGTGATTTCGTTTTTGGGTTGGACGGGCGCCCACGGTTTCCAGAGCATCAGTGCGACACCAAAACTTAACACGATTAAAATGACGACAAGCATCCCTAACCATTTAGGAATCAATGGTTGTTTAGGTTTGGTTGGCCTTTCTGAAACACCGCGTTGCGTTTTTCCAAACACGTGGAACCCTCTTATTATGTATTGCTTAGATCGTGTTCAAGCATAGTTTTGCTTGAACACGATGTAAAGTAATGATTTATTACACACTTCAATGCTTACTTTGAGCCAGACCTTGGTCTTGGGAACATGTAAAGCAATTCTTGACTTACATACTTTCAGGTGCAGATACACCCAATAATTCAAGACCATTATGTAAGACTTGTTTGATATTTGCTGAAAGCAATAAACGGGCTTGAGTCAATTCGGCATCATCACCCAATACTTTATTCTCGTTGTACCAACCATGGAATAAAGCAGCAAGTTCTTTCAAATAATTACCAACTTGATGTGGTTCATAATTATTTGCAGCGCGAATAAGGACTTCAGGATAAGCCGCGAGTTTCGCTAAAATTTCAGTTTCAGCATCAAGTTCTAATTTTGCAGCAAATTGACGTGCATTTTCAGTATCAAATTGAATATTTGTTGTTGCTGCTTTTTCTAACATACGGCAAATACGAGCATGTGCATATTGAATATAATACACGGCATTGTCTTTGCTTTGAGATACCGCTAAATCTAAATCGAAATCAATGTGCTGTTCAGATTTACGCATCACATAATAAAAACGTGCTGCATCATTGCCGACTTCTTTACGAAGATCGCGCAATGTCACGAATTGACCTGAACGAGATGACATTTGTACCATCTCACCACCACGCCATAAGCTGACGAACTGTACTAAAAGTACCGTCAATTTAGATGAGTCATAGCCCATCGCATCAATTGCAGCTTTAACACGTGCAATATAGCCATGGTGGTCTGAACCCCAGATATCAACAAGGTCAGTAAAGCCACGTTGTAATTTATTTAAATGATAGGCAATGTCAGAGGCAAAGTACGTGGTTTGTCCATTACGACGTTTGACTACACGGTCTTTTTCATCACCAAATTCAGTTG
>Ga0207712_10000970_pt1 | contig 20652 bp, 18 predicted proteins | sample KBSS44metaG_FD_184402 | JGI IMG/M metagenome (GOLD analysis project Ga0207712, IMG submission 184402) | Switchgrass rhizosphere microbial communities from Kellogg Biological Station, Michigan, USA - KBS S4-4 metaG (SPAdes) (version 2) | ecosystem: Host-associated > Plants > Roots > Rhizosphere... | reverse complement strand
TTGCCTCCCGCGATGACTTTGTACGGGACGCGTTTGATCTCGTCGCCGACCTCACCGATCTTGCGGCCCATGAACCGCTTGATGGAGAACACCGTGTTCTGCGGATTCGTCACGGCCTGTCGCTTGGCGATCTGACCAACGAGCCGCTCGCCATCCTTCGTGAAGCCGACGACCGATGGCGTAGTGCGCCCGCCCTCGGAGTTCGGGATCACGACGGGATCGCCGCCCTCCATGACCGCGACCACCGAGTTCGTAGTCCCGAGATCGATGCCAATTACCTTATCTGCCATTGCGCCCTCGCACGGAGTGAATAGAACCAGGTCGAGCCGAGCGGCGTTCGACTGATGCCGCTCGTAGCTCTGTGACCGGCAGCAAGGTCAGGGCCGAGTAAACGCGTCAGTTTGGCAGATTTTGCCGCACTTGTTCGTGGCTGATGGTCTCCACCTGGCAGAGACGAGTGCAGTCTTTGCGCACGAGGCGCGGCACCTTCCCGGACCACCATGATCCCCATCGGCGACGAAAACCCGACGCTGCGAACCCCGATCATGACCTACGCGCTTCTCGCGGTCACGATCGCCGTCTGGGTGCTGTTTCAGGGAGCTGGGCTGGACACTATGCGGCTCGCGTACTCCGTGTGTGATTTCGGCCTCGTACCCGCCGAGCTCACCCATCGCCGTCCCCTCGGGTACACCGTGCCCATCGGTGCAGGTATCGGCTGCTCGATCGACAACAGCCCGATCAACGTGCTGACGCCGGTGCTGTCCATGTTCCTGCACGGCGGCTGGGGCCATCTGCTCGGCAACGCCGTCTATTTCTGGGTCTTCGGAAACAACGTCGAGGACAGCATGGGGCGCTTCCGCTTCCTCGTCTTCTACATCGTGTGTGGCCTGGCGGCGGCTGGGACGCACGTCCTCGTGGACCCGGCCTCGCCGGTTCCGACGGTTGGGGCGTCCGGGGCGATCTCGGGCATTCTTGGCGCGTACCTGGTGCTCTACCCGCGCGTTCGCGTGAAGTACCTGTTCATCTTCATCATCTTCTTCAAGGTGTTCCGCCTGCCCGCCTGGGCGGTGCTGCTCTGGTGGTTCGGCATGCAGGTCCTCACAGGCCTCCCGCAGCTCAACCAGGTCGATCGGGAAGTCTCGGGTGGCGTCGCTGTCTGGGCGCACGTCGGTGGGTTCGTGGCCGGCGTGCTGCTCATCAAGCTGTTCGAGAACCGCCGCCTCGTATCCCGGCGGACAGTCGTCGCGGATGCGCGTGGCGTGTGGCAGTGACGGCAATGGCAGGGGTGACGGCGCGTCGGAAAGCGATATCTTTGGCCGCGTGCAACTAGCCCGGGTCATAGGCCGCGTCGTCGCGACGATCAAACAGGACACGCTCGCGGCGGTCACGCTGCAGTGGATCCAGCCGGTGTCGACATCCGGCGCTGATGCCGGCAAGCCCCTCGTGGCCGTCGACCGAGTGGGTGTCGGACCGGGCGAGGTCGTCTACTTTATCACATCCCGCGAGGCCGCGCTGACGCTCGACGAACCGTTCGCCGCGGTGGACGCTGGTATCGTCGGCAAGGTCGATTGGGTGGACGTCGATGGCGAGCGGCGGCTCATGGCGGATGACGCTTCGCAGTCGACCGCGGCCAGCGTTCGTAACCGGAGCGTCTGACCCGTGTACCTGGCGCGCGTCATCGGCGACGTGGTCTCCACGCACCGCCACGAGCACCTCGGCCACAGGAAGCTGCTGCTCGTTCGACGGCTCGACCTCGATGATGGGGAGGAGGGGGCCGAAGTGATCGCGTTGGATGTCATCGGGGTGGGCGTGGGCGAGAAAGTGCTGGTCGTGCAGGAAGGAAACGCGGCCCGCACGCTGTTCAGGGATACCAAAATTCCCGTTCAGGCCGTCGTCGTGGGCGTGGTAGATCGCGTCGATATCGACCGCAACGCGGGCATCACGTGAGCGCGCCGCTCGATCTCGACGCCCTGGCAGCGCGAGTCGCTCGCGAGCTGGCGCGGGCCGATCAGGCGGGCGCGAAGCTGCGCGGGCACAATGGCGTTGAATCCCGTCTCGCCTCCACCCCTTCGGCGCCCCAAGCGCCTTCGCCGCCGGCATCGGGGCGCGACGCAGCTCCGACCGCGGGCGTGCGCTACGTGCGAGACAATGCGCGCATCGCCCAATTCATTGACCACACGCTGCTCAAGGCTGAGACGACGCGTGCGGACGTCGAACAGCTCTGCGCCGAGGCGGTGGACAACGAGTTTGCGGCGGTCTGCGTGAACCCGGTCTGGGTGCCGCTGTGCGCGGAGCGTCTCCAGGGAAGCCGCGTGGCGCTGGCCACGGTCATCGGTTTCCCGTTAGGCGCCAACCTGACGGAGACGAAAGCGGCCGAGGCGGCGCTGGCCGTGCAGAAGGGGGCGACGGAGATCGACATGGTCGCAGCCATCGGCCATATCAAGTCGGGCGATTGGCATCACGTTGCCGATGACATCGGTGCCGTCGTGCGTGCGACGTCCGGGACGCTGGTAAAGGTCATCATCGAGTCCGCGCACCTCACGCCGGTGGAGATCATCAAGGCGAGCGCGATCGTGCGCGAGGCCGGCGCCCACTACGTCAAGACGAGCACCGGCTTCCACTCGGCCGGCGGCGCCAGTGCCGAAGCGGTGGCGCTGATGCGCCTGGTCGTCGGGGACGCCATGGGCGTCAAGGCGTCGGGCGGTGTGCGCGATTGCGCGACGGCGCTCCGGATGATCGCCAACGGAGCGACGCGGATCGGGACGTCGAGCGGCGTCGCGATGGCGCAGTGCCTTGGCCGCGGTCCGCTCCCGATGCGCGAGCTCCTTGCGTCCCCACACATGCACGCCGACCGCTGCGTTTCCGGCGTGTGCGCGACGAGCGACGGCAAGGGCGCACCCCCGGGCACGTACTGAGCGGCGCGTGCGCTGCGGGCGCACGTTAGGCGCTCACCGGTCGCCGTTCGCGCCGCCGGTGGTCCCGACATGGGCTATCGCGTCAAGACATCCCGTGTCTCGATCGAGTAACGGAGTTCTGTAACGATCCCTTTGAAACAATTGTGTGCGATTGCCACACCGACAGTCGCCAAGGAGATTCTTTTCCCGGCACGCGCAGTGCGGTAGCGATCGTCAGAACCAAGTGCGGAGGCGAGAAGTGCCCCTGTCCAGCGAAGTGGCCCTGTCCAGGAAGTTCGTCGACTCGGAAGGCGTGCATTGGCAGGTGTACGAGCTGATTAGCGACGTCAGTCCTACCGAACTGGCGGCCAACAGTTGGCTGTACTTCTTCTCGCGCGGCGACACGCGCTCGTTGGCGGAATATCCTGATGACTGGGCCGTGATGGATTGGCCGGGCCTCGAGCGATTGTGCCGGCACGCCCGGCCGCCGGTGTCGCAGCGCCCGCCGGCGTCGCGGTCATCGCGTACGCCCGCTCTTGTCCACGGCATGGAGCTCTAGATCCCGCAGCACACCGGCGACCGGTGCTCGATGTGCCGAATCGGTCGAGCCGTAGTCGGTTTGCGTCGGGAATGGGCGTGGCTATCTTTGTAACGAACCAGTCACGAAGCCCGCGCCACGGCGAAGCCGAGGACGCCGCGTGGCCTCGGCCACCTCCGACGACACCCAGTGCGCCTTATTCCACGCGACGAAGGCTTCTTCGTCCTGTTCAACGAGCTGGCGAAGCGACTCAAGGAAGCGGCCCGACTGCTGAACCGACTGCTCGCCGAACCCGATCGGCTCGAGCATTACGTCGCGGCCATAAAAACCGTCGAACACGAAGCCGATGTGCTCACGCACGATGTGCGGGCACGGATCGATCGGAGCTTCGTGACGCCCATCGATCGCGAGGATATCCACCTGCTCGCGACGGAGCTGGACGACGTCATCGACTTGATCGACGGGACCGCCAGGCGCGTGGCGATGTTCCACATCTCGGAATCGCGCGATCCCGCGATCAAGCTGGGCGAGACCATCGCGCGTGCGGCGGACCATATCGAGGCAGGGGTCGCCGCCATCAAACAGCCGGCCGTCGTTGCCGCCAGCAGCCGCGAGATCAAGCGGCTCGAGGAGCAGGGCGACGCCATCTACCAGGACGCCGTCGGCCGATTGTTCCTGGGGAAGCCGGACGCGCTCGAGGTGATGAAGTGGAAGGAGCTCTACGACACGCTCGAGCGGGCATTGGACCAGTGCCAAGGCGTGGGCCACGTGCTGGAGAGCATATCCCTCAAGAATTCGTGAGCCGGTGACGTACGTCGTCGTCATCGTACTGATCGCGTTCGCCTTCGACTTCATCAACGGCTTTCACGACTCGGCGAACTCGATCGCGACGATCGTCGGCACACGTGTGCTGAATCCGTTCGCCGCCGTCGTGTGGGCGGCGTTCTTCAACTTCTCTGCAGCGTTCGTCGTCGGAACCGCGGTAGCGAAGACGGTTCAGAGTGGAATGATCGACCAGGCGATCGTCAATCCCACGGTGATCCTTGCGGCGCTCCTCGGGGCGATCGCGTGGAACCTCATTACCTGGGCGTACGGACTGCCATCGAGCTCGTCGCACGCGCTCATCGGCGGCTATGCGGGGGCGGCGGTGACGAAGGCTGGCTGGAGCGCGATCCTCTGGGGCGACAAGTGGATCAAGACCCTCGAGTTCATCGCGCTGTCGCCCCTCATCGGTCTCGCGGCCGGGTTCACACTGATGGTGGCGGTGTACTGGATGTTCCGGCGAGTGGCACCGGCGCGCGTGGATCGCACGTTCCGTTTCGCGCAGCTCGCGAGCTCCGCGCTGTTCTCCTTTTCGCACGGCGCGAACGATGCGCAGAAGACGATGGGCATCATCGTCGGCTTGCTCGGCGCCACGCACACGCAGACGCTGTTCCGCGGCCAGAAAGGATTGCTCGGCCTGTTTTACCTCCCGAATCCGGACGGGGGTGTCCCTTACTGGGTGGAGATCGGGGCCTACAGCTGTATCGCGCTGGGTACCCTGCTCGGCGGTTGGCGCATCGTGCATACGATGGGCAACCGCATCACGAAGCTGCGGCCGGTCGGAGGATTCTGCGCGGAGACCGGAGGCGCGTTCGCCATTCTGGTGGCGACGAAGTTCGGCATCCCGGTGAGCACTACCCACACGATCACGGGCTCGATCGTCGGTGTCGGCGCCACGAACGGCATGTCGGCGGTCCGCTGGGGGGTTGCCGGGCGGATCGTCTGGGCATGGATCATGACGATACCGGCCGCAGCATTGATTGCGGCGCTATCGTATTACGTCCTGTCGCAGCTCGTGGGCCTGTGACACCTTCGTGACGTGAGGCGTTCTGCTGTCGATTTATGATGAGCGCCCACGCCCCTTACGCCGGGCGTTTTTGTCGGGGAGCACCATGGATTACGTGATCCAAAGGATCGCATGAGGCCGGCGTTGTTCTCTCGCAGGTCGCGATGACACCAGAACCCCTCTCGTCGACGCTGCTCTTCAATCGCGAGTTGAGCTGGCTCGAGTTCAACGGCCGAGTGCTGCACGAGGCATTCGACGAGCGCAACCCGCTCCTCGAGCGTCTCAAGTTTCTCTCGATCTTCAGCACGAACCTGGACGAGTTCTTCATGGTTCGTGTCGCTGGCCTCCGGCGTCAGGTTGCTGCGGGTGTCATTGCCTCCGCAGCGGATGGGCTGTCGCCGCAGGCGCAGCTCGACGCGATCGAGCGTCGTGTCCGCGAGCTCACAGTACGCGAGCGCGAATGCCTGCACGACGCCCTCCTGCCGGCGCTCGCTGATCGGGGTATCCGCCTCGTGCGCATGACCGAGCTGACCAAGGACGAGTGGAATACGGTGGACGGCTTCTTCGAAGCCGAGGTGTTTCCGGTGCTCACGCCGCTTGCGGTGGATCCCGGGCACCCGTTTCCGTACGTCTCGAATCTCTCCCTCTCGCTGGCGGTCGAGATTCGCGATCCCGACCGCGGGATCGATCACTTTGCGCGGGTCAAGGTGCCACGCAGCTTGCCGCGGTGGGTGTCGTTCGGGCGAGCGAATCATTTCGTTCCCCTCGAGGAAGTGATCGGCGCGAACCTTGGGTCGCTCTTCCCGGGAATGCAGGTGCTCGGATGGTGGGCGTTCAAGGTGACGCGGTACTCCGATCTCGAGCTCGACAAAACCGTCGACGAGCCGGAAGATCTTCTGGCGATGATCGAGGAGCAGGTTTTCCAGCGTCGGTTCGGCGAAGTCGTACGCCTCGAAGTGCAGGACGGAATGCCGCCGCACATCCGCGCCCTGATCCTCGAAGAGCTGCGCGACAGCGAGGCCCTGCCCGGAATCGTTCTGAGCGAGCGGGACGTGTACGAAGGGGGGCCGCTGCTCGAGTTGGGTGATCTCATGTCCATCGCCACGCTCGACGTGGCGGAGTTGCGGGATCCGCCGCTCGTGCCATCGGTGCCCGTGGCAGTCCGCGACGCGACGCGCTCGATCTTCGACATTATCCGCGAGCGCGACCTGCTGGTGCATCACCCGTTCGAGTCGTTCACGGCGACTGTCGAGCATTTCCTCGACGCGGCGTCCCGGGACGATCAGGTGCTCGCGATCAAGCTGACGCTGTACCGCACGTCCGGCGACACGGCGATCGTTCGCGCGCTAACCGAAGCGGCACAGCGCGGCAAGCAGGTGGCGGTGCTCGTGGAACTGCAGGCGCGCTTCGACGAGGCTAACAACATCACGTGGGCGCGCACGCTGGAAAACTTCGGCGTGCACGTGGCCTACGGACTTCCCGGGCTCAAGACACACTCGAAGGTCGTGCTGGTTGTTCGACGCGAGGCGGATGGTATCCGTCGCTACGTGCACATCGGGACGGGGAACTACAACACGAAGACCGCGCGGACCTATACCGACCTCGGGCTCTTCACCGCGAGCCCGTCGATCGGCGCGGACCTGTCGGACCTGTTCAACTCACTGACGGGATTCTCTCGCCAGCGGGTGTATCGCAAGCTGCTCGTCGCGCCCGGCAACATGCGCGATCGATTTCTCGAGCTCATCGCCAACGAAACGGCCGCGGCGCGCGAGGGTCGGCCCGCGCGGATCGTGGCGAAGATGAATGCGCTCGTGGATCCCGGGCTCATCCAAGCACTCTACGAGGCGTCGCAGGCGGGTGTCGAGATCGATCTGATCGTGCGCGGCATCTGCTGCCTCCGCCCCGGCGTTCCGGACGTGAGCGATCGCATTCGCGTCATCAGCATCGTCGGCCGGTTTCTCGAACATTCGAGGCTCTTCTACTTCGCGAACGACACCGAGGGCTCCTACTTCATCGGCTCCGCGGACTGGATGCCGCGCAACCTCGATCGTCGCGTCGAGGCTGTAACGCCGGTGGAAGACAAGGCGCTTCACCCACGTCTGCGCGCTCTGCTCGACATATGTCTCGCGGACAACCGGCAGGCGTGGGAGCTGCGCGCAGATGGAAGCTACGTTCAGCGTACGCCAGGTGAGGAGCCGGAGCGCGCGACGCATCGCTTGCTGCTCCGGGATCCCCTGGCGCTCGACACTCCCGAACGGCCGCCGTTGCGAACACCGGACGCTACACGAGCGGAGATTCGGGCGTCGTAGCGCAGCTCGTCATGCCTCGCGGAGCCCGGAACGACGCGGTCGGCCGGGGCCGCCGCGACTAATCCGACGCCGCCTCGTCCATGTTAGGCACGACGACCGTCCCGTCCGGTGCCACGATCTCGACCGGCACCCGGACCACCTTCGACAACAGCTCCGCCTTCCGGCTTGCTCCCCAGAGGTCGAGGCGCAGCGACTGTGCGCGCCTGTTCGCGACGGTCGTGATGCGCACCGCGCGGTCGAGCCAGCGCACCTTGACGCGATCCACGGCCGCGATGTGGCCGCGATCGAGTCCGTCCGCCACGCGCAGAATCGCCGCGAGCTTCCGGATTCGCCGGCGGAGACCGCGATCGAGCATCCCGTAGTTCGGGTGCTTGCGCTTCGGCGGCGTTCCACGGTGGTAGCGCGCGACGTTCGCGATCGCCACCTGCTCCTCCGGCGTCATGCCGAGCATGTCGGCGTGGACGATGAGGTGGTACGAGTGCTTGTGGTGCTTCTCGTAATTGATGTGATAGCCCACATCGTGGAGCAGGGCGGCGTCCGCGAGAATCTGCCGGTCCGTCGCCGAGAGGCCTATGCGCGGGCCGATCGCGTCGAACAGCTGCAGGGCGAGCCGCTGAACGTGGCGGGCGTGCGGCTCCTCGTAATGACAGCGTTCTGCGAACTCCCGAACCGATCGTTCGCGCGCCTCACCGCGGTCGGAGAACGTCGGCACCACGCGCGCTGTTTCGAGAAGCAGGCCTTCGCGGATGCCGTACGCCGAGACGATCAGCTCGCGCGACTCGAGCCGCGCAAGCACTTCGGCGGCGACCGCGAATCCGGCGACGATGATGTCCGCGCGTCCCGGATTGAGCCCCGGCACCGCCGCGCGCTGTTCCGGCGACATGTCCTGCAGCATGTCGAGGATGTGCTCGAGCTCCACGCGCGGCAGCCGAGTGCCGTGCGTAGTGCGCGCGGTCTGCACACCCTGCCGCATCAGGTATATGCCAGCGAGGTTCGTGAACGTCCCGCCCGACCCGATCACCTGGGCGCCCCGCCAGTCGCGGACGGGAAGCGTTTGCCGAATGTCATCGCGGATGGCCGCGCGCAGCTTGCGCACACCCTTCCGCCGCGTGCGTGGACCGAGGAACTCCTCCGTCAACCGAATGGCGCCGAACGGCAGAGAGATGAGCCGCTCGAGCAGTCCATCCGCGCTGAGCGCGAGCTCGAGTGACCCGCCGCCAATGTCCATGACGACCGTGCGACCGACTCCGAGCTCGAAATGCGCGACGGCGCTGCGGAACGAGAGTCGAGCCTCTTCCTCGCCCTTCAGCACCTTCACCTTCAGCCCCGTCTCGGCGCGAACGAGCTCCAGGAACGTCAGGGCGTTGGCCGCGTCGCGCACCGCGCTCGTGGCGACCGCTTCGACGCGTGATGCCCCTAGCTGTCTGGCCAGGGTGGCCATGCGATTCAGCGCGTCGAGTGCCTGTCGCATCGACGTCTCGTTCAGGAGCCCTGTTTCCCGCACCCCGGCACCGAGCCGGGGCGCCGCCTTCATCTCGTCGACGACCCGAATGGAGCCCGCTGGCGAGACGTCGGCAACGATCTGACGGATGGAGTTGGAACCGATGTCGATCGCCGCGAGCCGAACGTCCTGTTCGGCTCGCGGCGATCGCGCTGCGCTGTCGGTCGTGCGAGAGAGGGCGGGGAGGGCCACCTATCCAGTTGGTTGCGGGGCGACGGAACGTTCGCGCTGCTGGTCCTCGAAATGATGCTTGATCTGCTTGCCTTCCGCCAAGAAAACTGCGTCTTCGCCGATGTTGGTGGCGAGATCGGCCACCCGCTCGAGGTTGCGGCTCACGAGCAGCAGCTCCAACGACGGGTTGATCGTTCGGGCGTCCGCCATCATATGGGTCAGCAAGATACGGAAAACGGAGTCGTGCAGTGCGTCCACCGCGTCGTCGGCTTTGCAGACTTCGCGTCCAACCCCGCCGTCGGCCCGAATGAACGCGTCGAGCGCGTCGGCCAACATGCCTCTCGCCCGGCGCGCCATGTCCTCGATCTCCGGCGTCGGCGTAATCTCGACGTGTAACGCGATCAGGCGCAACGCCGACTGCGCAATATTTACGGCGTGGTCGCCCACCCGCTCGAGATCACTCGTGATCTTGATGGCGCTGATGATGAAGCGGAGATCTCGACCCATCGGCTGCTGTAGCGCGAGAAGCGAGACCGCCAGGTTCTCGCACTCCAGCTCCATCATGTCGAGCTCGTGGTCGCCGCCGATCACGGCGTCCGCCTTGTCCTTGTCGCGTGACAGCAGCGAATCGACGGCGAGATCCACCAGCTCCTCGGCGCGCGCCGACATGTCGAGGAGACGCTCCTTGAGCGTCTGGAGCTGGTCGTGAAAATGCCGAAAGCCCTGGGTCTCGGGGGTCATCCGAATCTCCCGGTGATGTACGCCTCGGTGCGCTCCTCGCGCGGCGTCGTGAACAGCCGCCTGGTCTCGTTCACCTCGACGAGGCGGCCAAGATAGAAGAACGCGGTGTAGTCGGAGACCCTCGCGGCCTGCTGCATGTTGTGGGTGACGATCACGATGGTCAGCTCGGAACGCAACTCGTACAGGAGCTCCTCGATCTTCTGCGTCGCGATCGGGTCGAGTGCGCTGGCCGGCTCGTCGAGCAACAGAACCTCCGGCTCGTTCGCGAGCGCGCGAGCGATGCACAGACGCTGCTGCTGGCCTCCCGACAGGCCGAGTGCGCTCTGGCGCAGTCGGTCTTTCACTTCATCCCAGAGCGCGGCCCGCCGCAGCGATTGCTCCACGATCTCGTCCACCTGCTGCCGAGAGGCGCGGCCGTTGATGCGTGGACCGTACGCGACGTTGTCGTAGACGGATTTCGGAAACGGGTTCCACCGCTGGAACACCATCCCGACCCGCTGGCGGAGCGCAACCGGCGTCATTGCCGCGCCGTACACGTCCTCACCATCGAGCTCGATGGAGCCAGTGTACCGCGCGCCTGGAATGAGCGCGTTGAGCCGATTGATCGAGCGAAGAAACGTCGACTTGCCGCACCCTGAGGGGCCGATCAGGGCCGTCACCGCTCGGGACGGGATCGTGATGGTGACATCGTACAGCGCCTGCTTTGGCCCGTACCAGAACGAAAACGCGTTCGCGCTGATCGTGCCCGGGTGTTCGGCAACAGCGTCCGAACCGGATGCCCCCGACAGACGCGACGATCGCTGCCGACTGTCAGTGTCCGGTTCCCGATTCCCGGTTCCCGCCGGCGTCGCCGTCATCCGAACCGTCCGGTGATGTACGCTTCCGTACGCTGGTCGGACGGCGTCGTGAATAGCGCGTTCGTCGGAGCGAACTCCACGAGCTCCCCGGCCAGCACGAATGCCGTGCGATCGGAGACACGCGCCGCCTGCTGCATGTTGTGCGTCACGATCACGACGGTCATGTCCTGCCGGAGCTCATACACCAGCTCCTCTACCTTCTGCGTGCTGATCGGGTCGAGCGATGCCGTCGGCTCGTCGAGCAGGAGCACGGCCGGGCGCGTTGCCAGTGCCCGCGCAATGCACAGTCGCTGCTGCTGACCGCCGGACAGTCCGAAGGCACTTTCCTTCAGCCGTCCGCTCACCTCGTCCAAGAGTGCCGCGCGGCGAAGCGCGTCCTCGACGATGTGATCCGTTTCCGTCTTCGACGGGCGCTCGCGGCCGAGGATCTGTAGACCAGCGGCGACGTTGTCGCGGATGGACATTGTCGGAAACGGAGTCGGTCGCTGGAACACCATCCCGACGTGTCGACGGACTTCGATCGCGTTCACGCCGCGGGCGTAGATATCCTGGTCGTCCAGCGTGACTGTGCCTGCCACCCGCGCCGTCGGTACGGTCTCGTGCATCCGGTTCAGGCAACGCAGCAGAGTGGACTTGCCGCAGCCGGACGGACCGATGATCGCCGTGACCTCCCGGTCACGAAACGACATGGAGATACTCTTGACGACTTCCGACGACCCGAAGAACGCGCTGAGCTCGGCGGCCTTCAGCCGAACGCGCGCGTTGGCCGCCGGTGCCTCCGCGTTCGGAGCCACCGACGGGCGTGGGACGCGGGGCGACTCAGTCGCCGCCACGGCCGAATCGCGAACGTGTGGCGAAGCGGGCTGCAAGGCTGATGACAAGGACGATTCCGATGAGCACGAGCGCCCCGGCCCACGCGAGCGAGTGCTGCTCGTCGTAGGGGCTGATCGCGAACGAGAAGATCTGTAGGGGAAGCGCCGCGATCGGTTCGCGGAGCGACGTGGACCAGAACTGATTGCCCAGCACGGTGAACAGGAGCGGCGCGGTCTCGCCTGCAATGCGCGACACGGCGACGAGCGCACCGGTGACGATTCCTGGCAGCGCTGTCCGGAGCACTACGACGAGCGACGTTCGCCAGCGCGAATAGCCTAACGCCAGAGCGGCCTCGCGCAGCGACACCGGCACGATCATGATCATCTCTTCGGTCGTGCGTGTCACGAGGGGGATCATCATCGCCCCGAGGGCGATCCCGCCGGCGAGCGCCGTGAACTTCCCCATCGGCTTCACGAGGAATTGCCACGCGAAGATGCCCATGACGATCGATGGCAGCCCGTTGAGCACGTCGGACAGGAATCGAACGCCGTTTGCGATGACGGTGCCTCGATTCTCCGCCAGATACAGCCCGGCGCCGATCCCGATGGGAAGCCCGAACCCCGACGCCGCCAGGATCAATACCAGCGTGCCGACCATGGCGTTCGCCATGCCACCGCCTGTTTCGCCCGGCGGCTTTGGGATCTCCGTGAAGAACGCCGGGTTGATCGACGACGCTCCTGCCTTGATGAGGTGACCGAGGATGAAGATCAGGGGAAGCGTCGCGAGAATCGCGGCGACGAACGTCACGCCGATCATCACGACGTTCACGACACGGCGCCGCCCAATCGTCGTGCGCGTTCGCTCGGCGGCCGCGCGCTGAACACCCGACGGCCGAGCCTTTCGTCCGCGATCACTCGGCTTCGGCGGTAGCGTGACGCCGCCCGCCGGACCACGCGCCGTCATGACCGGGCCTCGCGCGAAACGCGCCACACGAGCCAGCGGGCGAGCGCGTTCACCACCAGCGTCACGAGGAAGAGGACCGCGCCGACCGCCATCAACGCCGAAATGTGCAGATCCCCGGTCGCCTCCGCGAACTCGTTCGCAATGAGCGAGGCCATCGTGTACCCCGGTGCGAACAGCGATGCCGAGATCTTGTGCACGTTCCCGATGAGCATCGTCACCGCCATCGTCTCGCCCAACGCGCGTCCGAGGCCGAGGATGACGCCGCCGATGATACCGGAGCGCGCGTAGGGGACGACCGCGTCTGCGATCATCTCCCACTTCGTCGCGCCGAGCGCCAGCGCTGCCTCGCGCTGCGATCGAGGGACGGCCATGAGGACTTCGCGGGAGACCGCGGAGATGAACGGCAGGACCATGATCGCGAGTATCAGTCCCGCCCCCAGCATGCTTGGCCCATACGCAGGTCCCTCGAACAGCCCCGATTGCCCGATGACCGGCAGGCCGGAGAGGAACGGCATGACGTGCTCTCGCAGGATGGGCTGCAGCACGAAAATGCCCCAGAGACCGTACACGACGCTTGGAATGGCGGCGAGCAGATCGACGAAGAACGCGACCGGCTGACGCAGCCACGACGGGGCGAACTCGGAGAGGAAGATCGCGACGCCCAACGCCAGCGGTGTCGCGATGACCAGCGCGATGATCGACGAGATGATGGTGCCGTAGATCGCCGGCGCGGCGCCGAAAACGTTATGGGGTGGGTCCCAGTCGCTCGAGAACAGAAACCCGAACCCGAACGTCTTGAGCGCCGGCCACGCCGCGACCCCAACCTCGATCGCGATGATCAGCAGCAGCACCGGGATGCATAACGCGAACGCCATGGTCAGCCATCGGTAGACCGAGTCGCCGATGGCTGATCCTTCGATCGCGGCTGCGATGCCACTGTCGTCCTGGCGGGCAGTGACCAGCGGTCGGGCGGCTTCGCTCACGACGCCGTGCCAACCTGAATCGTTGCCAGCCGCTCGATGAGTTGTGTGCCCACGGCCGCCGGGAGCGGCGCGTAGTCGAGCACCGCCGCCGACGCCTCGCCTTCGGTGAACGCCCAGCGCATGAAGTCGACGAGCTTCTTGCCCTTTGTCGCGTCAGGCTGACGCTGGTACACGAGCAGCCAGGTGAACGACGAGATCGGATATGCCGCCGCACCCGGCGCATTCACGATCGAGACGCGGTAGTCGGTGGTGGGCGGCAGTTTCTCGATGGCGCCCGCCGCCGCAGCGGTGATCGACGGGATGGCGGGGGCAACGAACTGTCCCGCCGCGTTCTTCACCTTCGCGGCCGGAAGCTTGTTCTGATTCGCGTATGCCAGCTCGACGTAACCCAGCGTGTACGGCGTCTGCTTGACCTGCCCCGCGACGCCCTCGTTGCCCTTGCCGCCAAGCCCGACTGGCCACTTCAACTCCTTGCCTTTGCCCGGGCCGGACGCCCACGCCGGGCTCACCGCGGCGAGGTAGTCGGAGAAGATGTACGTCGTGCCGCTGCCGTCCGATCGATGCACCACCAGAATGTCACGCGCTGGCAGCTTGGCACCGGCGTTGAGCGACGCGATGCGGCTGTCGTTCCACTTCGTGATCTTGCCGAGGAAGATGTCGGCGATCACGTCGCCGCTGAGATTCAGTGGCCGCGTCAGGTCCGGCACGTTGTACGTGATCACCACGGCGCCGAGCACGGTCGGGAAGTGCAGAATCGGACCGCCCTTTGCCTTGCTCATTTCCGCATCCGTCATCGGCGCATCGGACGCACCGAAGTCCACGGTGCCTACCGATAGCTGTTGAATGCCGCCGCCCGAGCCGATCGACTGGTAATTGATCCTCACGCCGGTCTTCGCAGCGTAGTCTGAGAACCACTTGGAGTAGATCGGCTGCGGGAACGTGGCGCCGGCCCCCGTCAGGTCCACCGCGCTGCTGGATGTAGCGGGCCCGGGAGTCCCGGCGGAGTCGGATGCACTTCTGGTGTCGCTGCCGGAGCACGCCGTCGCAGACACGAGACCCGCAACCGCGAGCGTCCAAAGAGTCGAATGAGTCAATGCATCCTCTGTGCGGAGTTGCTGGAAAGGTTGATCAGGAACCGAACCGGCCGGGGTGACCAGTTCGTAACGACCACGTCACAGACGCGCCGGGGACGCCGAGCCGGGCTACTGCATGGCAGCGGCGCCGGCGCGGCGAACGGTGCCGAGACGCTCGACCAGTCGCGCATGAGATCGACGACCTGCTTCCTATATGATGGGATCGGTCTGATCCTGGTAAACCGGCAGCCACGTGAACGACGTGACCTGGTGGTAAATGCGCCGATCGATTCAACGTTGGATCAGCGTGTGCGGGACTACCGTGGTCAGAAGCCCGCAATGAGGTGGATGAAATAGACCTTGCTGTCGGTCCCCGTTCCGCCCTCACGCGGCGCGGTATTCTGATAGTCGAACGTGAGCGACGTCCGTCGATTGAACTCCCACTGGAGTCCGGCGATGTAATTGCGCGTGTACGGGTCGCGATCGCTGTCGGGCCTGAAGTGGTCGGCGCGGAAGAGCAGCGCGATCGGCCATGACGGGGCGCTGTTGATGTACGCGAGCGGCCGTACCGTGGTGTGCAGGGAGAGGAGGCGTCCGGCGCGCTCGACCGCCGTTGGTGCCGTATCGCTCGTCGTGTCCGCCGACTCGAAGACATCCCACCGCTGCGCGAACTGGGCGCCGAGCGTGATGCGGGGGTCGCGCAGCCCGATGAAGACGCCGGCGCGATCCTTCCTCAGCGCGGAGGGGACCGGTCCAACGGTTCCGCGTCGCTGTGCGAAATCGCTTGCCCGATTGCCGTTCAGGTACCAGGGCGAGATCGAGAGCCCCTTCCAGAAACCATCGCCGTTCGCGAGCGGTGTCAGCGTCAGGCGAACGGCGTAATCCTTGAAGCGATCGGTCTCCCGCGACGTGTATCCATTCCCGTTGACGATCGTGGCGTAGATCTCACCGCGCTTCTTCGGGAATACGACGTTCAGCGCCGCTCCGGCATCGGCGGACGAGAAGAACCCTTGCTGCTCGAGCGCGACCTGCGAGATCCCGCGCTGCCAGTGCTGCTCTTCGTACTCGATGATGACGGTCGGAAGGATGCCCAGACGGGCGTTGGCTTTGAGCTCATCTCCGGTGCCGCGAATGAAGTCGAACTGACCGTAGGCGTACTTGGCGCGCAGGGTCCAGCCGCGGTAGTACTCATCACGCGTGGTGTCGCGCTGTTGATAGACGTCCGCGGTGATGCGGACCGCGAAGTGCTCACCCGGGGTGGCGCGAAACGTCAGGTACGCGCGCTCGAGTTCGAAACGGTTTGTCGCGCGGTTGCCCTTTACGCCGCCGTACTGGTAGTTCGCGTAGAGGATCCCCGAAAACTCGAACGGAAGGGCAGATTCGGCTGCGGACGGTGGGGGGGACGGCTGTGTATCGGCAGCCGGTCGGGCGGTGTCGGGTCGAGCGCGGGTCGTGTCCTGAGCGAAGAGGTTTGAGAGGGCGGAAAGGGACAGCACGGTCAGCGAGATCGACGTCGATCGGAGTCGGCGCATTCGGAATCGAGGTTCGAGAGCAGATGTGGCTCAGCCGGAGCCACTGCGCCGTTACACTATCCCGGTTTTGTCACAAACTCGCAACGCGATTGTAACGCGCCCGTCGCGCTCGGATGCCGCCAACACCCCGACCTGTTCGAGGCGGTGTCTCGAACGGGCGAGTAGGCCCGCGTGTTACAGCCCGTTGGAAAGCGACAGGAATTTGAACGTGCGGCCTCGCTGCACGATCGGTCCGAAGAGACGTAGCGAGCTCATGGCGCCTGTCTCGGGGGACACCAACCGGACCGCGCATCCCGACCAAATGACGTTGTTGCCTTCGACGGAACCGGCGGTTGGACAGGTGACGCCGCGATGGCCGAGAGGCCTCCCCGCGAAGCGGGCCAGGAGACGCCTCGCCCCCTTGTCCGACGCCGCGGAGCGCTGCAGCCACACGAGCTCCGGGGATTGGCGATACGGGGGACGCGCGTTAGGTGACGTCGGGTAGATGAGAAAGCCGAACTCGGGGCGGTTCACCACGAGACCCCAAAGCCCCGTCGTGTCGCGTTGCTCCAGTGATCGCAGGAACGCGTCGATCAAGGCCGCGCGGGATCGTTCACCGCCCGAAAACCCCTGTGGGGCGGTGCCAAGAGTCGCCTGAAACCGCCTGATCTCTTCCTCGACCGGAAGGATGCTATCGATTACATAGCCCGGCCGCGACCTCACGATTGAGTCCTGCCGCGCGCGAATCGTGACGGAGTCGGCAGGCGATGCTTCCGTAGTACGAACGGTCGGTGGCGCGTCGCACGCGCCACCGACCGTCAGAGCAATGAGAGCGAACGCTGCGTGAAACCGAACGCGCATCGAGGCTACTCCCAGCGATGGCAGATCAGTTCCTGACGTAGATCGTCCAGCCCTGCCACCATTTCGTGCCGTTAGGCTGGGCAGCCCCGACGTATGATGTGCCAGTCACCGTGGTTCCCGCGGCAGTGGCGAGTTTGCCGGTGAACGTCGCGAGGCCACCGCTCGCTGCCGGTGAGACCGCAGCCGGCGTCCAGTCGAACGCCGCGGCCGTCGTCGTCCCACTCACCGAGGCTGGGAATGCGGTGAACATCGCCGTCGTCAGCGTGGTGCTGCTGACGAGCGAGTTGCCGGCGAGATCCAGCGAGTTCTGCACGTTGCTCCCGTTCGCGCCCTGGAAGATGGCGCCATTCTCCGTGAACACGACGTTCTTGACGGCGAGATCCGCGGTGGCGAGATCCGTGATCGCGGTCGCTCCGGCACGCGTGTACGTGTCCGCGTCACGCAGGCTCACTCCACCGCGCGGGTAGCGCGCGACGATGCCGTTCACGTAATACCCGCCCGTTCCGCGGCGAAGCATCATGCCGAGCCCGCCTGACGACCCGGAGCTCGCAGCGTCGCCGGTACCGACCAGCGTGAAGTTCGCGACGACCGGAATGGTGAGCGGCGTGGAGTTGAATCCCTGATCGCATCCAGTGCCGTTGCAGCCGTCGTTCTCGATTCCTTCGGGATCAACCGCGAGCGACCCCGAGCCGGTGCGCGGTGTCAGCTGCGTCGTCTGCAGCGCGATGAGGTACTGCAACTTGCCGCGGAAGCTTTCCGACATGTCGAAGTGATCGTCGCCAGCCTCGTACGAGACGAGGTGGTCGCCGACGAGGCCGCCGCCGAAAAACTCGTATGAATCGTCGAGCCCCGCGATCGACTGGAGGTACGAGATGCGCGTCGCGCTGCCGACCGCCGCGAACGTGAACGAGTTGAGCTCCTGGTCGGTCGCCGGCGCGAAGCCGGCAAACTCCACGCGGACGTAGCTCAGCGTCCCACTGTTGTCGTCATCCGCGGAGCCGCCGCTGTAGTTCACCGGATAGTTCGTTCCGCTCGTGCTGCCAGTGACGGTACCGGTGCCCTCGACCTGCACCGTTCCGCTGCGACTGATCCGCGCGTTGCCGACGATGATCAGGCCGCCCCAATCACCGGGCTGACGCTGACCCACCGCCCGCGACGACGTGAACACGATCGGTGCTTCCGCGGTACCAACGGCGTTGATCTTCGCCCCACGCAGAATGAACAACGAGGACCCGAGCGTATTGAAATCACCCATGATCTTCGTGCCGGGCTGAATGGTCAGCGTCGCGCCGTTCGCGACGTGAATGAAGCCCTTGAGCGTGTAGGTCTTGTCATTCGTCCACGTCGTGTTCGCCGTGACGTCCTGCGTGACGTCGACGTTACCGCCGCTGCCGGCCGCCTGCGTCGTTGCGGTGAACACCGAGGATGCGGTGCTCGTCCTCGATCCCTGGACGGCGAACACACGATACTGATACGTCGTATTGAGCTTGAGGCCGTTGTCCGTGTACGTCACGCTGCCGGGTGTCGCAGGCGCCTGTACGGTGCCAACCTGCGCAAACGTCCCGGCCGTTGTGCCCTCGGCGCGCTCGACGTTGAAGCTGTTGTCGCCAGCGCGGCTCTGGAACGTGACGACGATGCTGCTCGTCGGAGCCGCTGGATTCGGTGCAGCCTGGGCACCGAGAACTGGCGGGACAGAGTTCTCCGTCGGGTCGTCGTCGCTACAGGCGGCGAGTGCGAACGTCGCTATGGCGAGTGTGAACGCCGAGAGCTCACGTCCAGAAAGGATCATTGGTCGCCCTGGTAGGTGTCGTGATGGTCATCGGTGCTTGGGCTCGCCCGCGATCGCGGTGGCCGGGGCTAAGTAACAGCGGGCGTGTGGTGACCATGTCTCATGCGCGTCACGGCGATGTCACGGCGCCCGTCCGGCACGCGCACGACACCGCCGACGAGCAGCTCAGGGACGATAGACGAGGCCGAACTGCACCAGGCGGCCCGTCCGATACGACTCGCGCAGTACCGTGCCCTGTACGACCTCGTACGGATCATCGAGCAGGTTCCTCGCGTCGAAGCGGGCACTCAGCGTCGAGATCAACGGGAACCGCAGCGAGAAATCCACGGTGGTGCGCGCACTCTCGATCACATCGGGCAGCGGCTGGTCGCCGGCCGCATCGATGCGCTCGCCGATGCGATTCACGAGCAGCGTCGCGCTCGTCGCTCCACTGAGCGGTGCGTACGTGAGTCCGGCGTTGATCACGTACGGCGACTGACCGACCATTCGCCGGTTCCTGTTCGTCGCGCTGGCCGTCGTCTCTCCAAGCTTGATCTTGCTCTCCATCACCGTGACGTTCGTGAACGCGGTGAGCGGATCGAGCGCGCGCGTCAACATGCCGAGACTCTTTCGCAGCTCGAGCTCGACACCATAGTTGTCGGCGCCCTCGGCGTTGAGATAGAACACGGTTCGCGTACCGCTGACGGCGCGGTACACGCGCTCGATCGGCTTGTCGAACTGCTTGCCGAAGACGGCGAGGCTCACGACCTCGCCGGCGTTGGGGTACCACTCCCATCGCAGATCGCCGTTCACGATCCGAGTGCGCTCGAGATCCGGATCACCCTCGACGTTGTCGCCGCCGATGACGTCGCGGCTCGCCACCGGCGACAGCTCCCGATACTCCGGGCGCGCAAGCGTACGCGAAACCGAAAGGCGCAGGCTTTGCGTTTCGGTGAGCGTGACGTTGAGTGCTGCCGACGGCAGCACGTCGTCCCATTTCTTCTCCGTCGTGACGGGAGTGCCGAGGGTCGAGACGGCGTTGACGCGCACTTCGTCGCGCTCGAACCGCGCACCACCGATGAATCGAATCCGGTCGGACAGGCCGAGCTCCGTCATGGCGAAACCTGCAGCGAGCCGGTCGCGCGCGTCGTAGGATCCACCCTGGCCTAACGGGGCCAGGTCGAACACTGCCGACGCGCCCTGGCTGAACCGACCATCGAACAGCTCCTCGGCGGGCAAGGCGCGGAGAGAGGTGGGTGCCCCCGCCGCGCTGATGCTGAACGCGCGCGAGTCGGCGTCGCGGTCCGTCGCGCGATAGAGGCCGCCGACTTTGATCGAGTGCTGCCGGTCACGCCAAGGAAACGCGAGCTGGTAATTCAGGCGGCCTTCGTTGCTCTTCTCATCGAGCGTCGAAAACGTACGGACGGCCCCCTGGTTTCCCGTGTTCAGCCACAGCGACGAATCGGGACCGCTCGGTGTCGTACTCTCCAGCACCGACACGAACTCGGACCGATCGGGCTCGTCACGGGTCACTGCCGACGTCGTCGCCGCCCAGTCGAACTTGTGGCGATGGCCGAACTGATGTTCCGCCGCGAGTTGGCTCGACCACACGCTCCGCTCGACGTACTGCAGCCGGTCGATGTGCGCCCGAATGCCGTCGCTCTCGAGTGAGCCGGTCTCTGATCGCGCGTCGTTGTCCGCCGTGCGATTGTACGTGTTGTTCAGCATGAGGCGCGTGTTCGCGCCGACCAGGGTGCTGAGGTTCAACAGGCCGCCCCACAGCACCGACGAGCTGCCGGTTGAGCCCTGGAAGCGATCGATCTCCAGGGTCGACCCCGGCG
>Ga0207712_10000968_pt1 | contig 20670 bp, 20 predicted proteins | sample KBSS44metaG_FD_184402 | JGI IMG/M metagenome (GOLD analysis project Ga0207712, IMG submission 184402) | Switchgrass rhizosphere microbial communities from Kellogg Biological Station, Michigan, USA - KBS S4-4 metaG (SPAdes) (version 2) | ecosystem: Host-associated > Plants > Roots > Rhizosphere... | reverse complement strand
CCCACGCGCAGGAGCTTGGCCAGAGGTGCGGCCACCACTGCGGCGGCGAGGAACAGGGCAACCTGAGCCAATGTGACGTCGTGCATTCCGATCCCGGTCTCCGAACCCCCAAAACACCCCCTGCCGGACGGATTAGACGGCAAGCGGCGCTGGGGCAACGCGCAAGTCTCCCCCGAACTGGGGAATGCGCCCCGGCGGCCCGCCCGCCATCTACGCTCCAGAGCGGGCCTGAGGTTCCCGGGAGATTGTCCGCCCGGCTGGTGCCACGACGGTCCCCAGAGCGACGGCGCGCCTCTGGCGGCCATCGCAGGCCCCGCAGGGGGCCAGGGACCAGGAAGGCAGCCAGGCACACGGCAGACTGAGCCGGCGCGCTCCGGCTTTGCCTTACGCCAGAACGAAAACATCGCCTCTTGCCGCGTCGGTCAGCGCGCGCAGAACTATAGGGAGCCTGCACAATGGATCAGGTTGTCGACCCCCCGGAGTCTGGCCAGGAAACCGGCCAAGAGATCGAGACGTGCGCCAAATGGACGCTGGGCCGCATTCTGCGCTCGGGCGCGCTGCGCACGTGCGCCTTGCTGGCCGCCGCGGCGTTCGCGACCCTGCTGACCGTCGATCTGCCGCTCCCGGCCAGTCGCGCCGCCGACGGTGCGGGCACGGTGCGCTATGTGCCGGCATCCGACAAATGGATAGAGTTGGGCGTCCCGCAACGCCCTGCAGCGGCGGTCATGTCCGACCGGCTGCAGGCCGACCTGCTGAAGCCCGGCTAGCCCAGTCGTCGCTGGTTCCGGCCCGAGCGGCGGAGCGCACGCTGCGGCCCCCTCAGCGTGTCTGACCGTGCGGCAGGCTGGCCGGGGTACAGAAACAAACAGAGAGCGCCGAAACGTGCGGCGGGAGTCTCGCGCCTATCGTGCAAGGGACCTTGCGACGCGGAAGCCGACATCGATGCTCCGGTTCACGATGGCGTCGTAGTAGCGGTTGGCGGAACGCAGCGCCGCTGGAGCATTCATCCAGCCGCCGCCGCGCAGGACCCGGCTCCTGCAATCGCCGGACTTTCTGGCGCGGCCATTGCCGGGGTTGCCGGCGTTGCTCTCGGTCCAGCAGTCGTCCGTCCACTCCCAGAGATTGCCGTGGACGTTATAAAGGCCCCAAGGATTGGGCTCGAAGCTGTCGACAGGTACCGGCCTGCCGCGGAACTGGCCCTTGGCGCCGCCGGGAAACACGTACGAGCCCTGGTAGTTGGCCTGCGCCGGCGTGATCGACGAGCCCCACCAGAACGGTGTGGTCGTCCCGGCGCGTGTCGCATATTCGCGCTCCGTCTCCGAAAGGAGCCTGTAAGGCTTGCCCGTCTTGCTCGACAGCCAAGCGACATACGCCATGGCGTCATCCCACCGGACATTGATGACGGGGCGCTTGCCGCGCCCCCAGCGCTCATCGCTTGGCCGGTAGCCGGAGCAACCACCCTCGGCGACGCAATGATCCCACTCGTCGAAGGTCACCGCGAATATTCCAACGGCGAACGGCTCGGGGACCGCAATCTTCACTTGGATCTCATGAAGGGATCGCCCAGGCTCATCGGCGGGCGATCCCATCGTGAAGCTGCCTGCCGGCACGACCGTCATATCGGGACATGCATCGCATTCCTTGAAATGGTCTGCCGTCTTGAGCGCGTGCTCCTCGGATGCCTGCAAGGGGGCTGCCGCGCGCTCGGCGGCGCCCAGCCGGGCTGCAGGCGATATCATGCAGACGAGCGCGGCAAGTACGGAAGCTGATCGCAGCATCACCCTGCGCCTCTCAATAGGCGGGCGTGACCGCACGGGGGGGCGCAGGCGGTCACGAGATCGGCGGCTTGCCGCAGCCGTCGCCGTCCGACGGCGGGCCGTGGTCGGCGTCGCGGCAGGGGTCCCGGCGCGTGGGCTTGGGCGCGGGTGCGGGCGTAGCCTGGGCATACGCCACAGCTGCGGCGGCCAGGCCGGTGCCGAGGCCGAGGGCGGCGAGGAGCGTGCGGCGGGTGACGGCGCGGGCCGAGACAATGTCGGCATCGGAGAGCGTATGCGTCTTCCTGTCCATTCGCAGGTCTTCCCTCGTTGCTGCCCCTCGGTCCGCCCGGGCGCCCAAGTTGCCCCCGAAGATGCAAGCCGCGTACCAAGGGGTCAGACCCTGCGGGTCTGACCCCTGAACGCTACGCCACCGCGACTGCGCGGCGGGCCATGACGCCGACCAGGTGGGCGCGGTAGGCGGCGTCGCCGTGGATGTCGCTCACCATCTTGCCGGCATCGGCGGTGACACCGTTGAGCGCCGCCGCCGACCAGTTCTTGCCGAGCGCCGCCTCCATCGCCGGGTGGCGGAACACGCCGTTGTTGCCGGCGCCGGTGACGGCCACGCGGATCGCCCCGCCCGTCTGCGCCACGGCCACGCCCACGAGCGCGTAGCGTGAGGCCGGGTTGGGGAACTTGGCGTAGGCGAACTTGGCGGGCAGCGGCAGCGAGATGCGGGTGATGATCTCGCCGTCCTGCAGGGCCGTCGAGAACAGGCCCGTGAAGAAGGCATCCGCCTTGATCTCGCGCTTATTGGTGCCAATCGTGGCGCCAAGCGCCAGCAGGGCCGCCGGATAGTCCGCCGCCGGGTCGTTGTTGGCGATCGAGCCGCCGATGGTGCCGCGGTGGCGCACGTGCGGGTCGCCGATGCCGCCGGCTAGCGCCGCTAGGCCGGGGATCGACGACTTCACGACGGCCGATTCCGCCACCTCGGCATGCGTGGTCATGGCGCCGATCACCAGCGCATTGCCCTTCTTGTCGATGCCCTTGAGCGCCGCCACCCGGGAGAGATCGACGAGCGCCTTGGGCGAGGCCAGCCGCAGCTTCATGGTGGGGATCAGCGTGTGGCCGCCGGCCAGCAGCTTGGCCTCGGGCTTGGAGGCCAGGAGCTTGGCGGCATCGGCCACGGACTGGGCGCTGTGATATTCGAAGGTGTACATGGGTCTGGTGCTCCCCTTATTCCGCGGCCATGCGGGCCGGCGATCTCTGCGCGGCGCGCCACACCGCCAGCGGCGTCGCCGGCATGGCGATGTCCTCGTGGCCGAGCGCGTCGGTGATGGCGTTGACGACGGCCGCCGGCGCCGCGATGGCGCCCGCCTCCCCGCAGCCCTTGATGCCCAGCGGGTTCGACGGGCAGGGCGTCGATGACATGGCGAGCTGGATCGACGGCAGGTCGTCGGCGTGCGGCATGGCGTAGTCCATGAAGCTCGCCGTGACCAGCTGGCCGGTCTTCTTGTCGTAGTGCGCGCCCTCCAGCAGCGCCTGGCCCACGCCCTGGGCGACGCCGCCGTGCACCTGGCCTGCCACGATCATCGGGTTGATGAGCGTGCCGAAGTCGTCCACCGCGGTCCAGCGGTCGATGCGGGTCTTGCCCGTTTCGGGGTCGATCTCCAGCTCGCAGATGTGCACGCCCGACGGGAAGGTGAAGTTCGTGGGGTCGTGGAACGCGCCCTCCTTGAGGCCCGGCTCCAGCTGCGCGCCCGTGAACTTGTGGGCGATGTAGGCCTGCAGCGCCACCTCCGGGAAGGTGAGGGTCTTGTTGGTGGCGGTGGAGGAGAAGATGCCCTCGTTGAAGGCCACCGTCTCCTCCGGCACCTCCAGCACGAAGCCCGCCACCTTCCTGGCCTTCACGACCACCTTGTCGATGGCCTTGTAGATGGCGGTCATGCCGACGGCGCCCGAGCGCGAGCCGTAGGTGCCCATGCCGAACTGCACCTTGTCGGTGTCGCCGTGGACGACGGTGACCTGCTCGATCGGCACGCCGAGGCGCTGGGACACGAGCTGGGCGAAGGTCGTCTCGTGGCCCTGGCCGTGGCTGTGCGAGCCGGTGAGCACCTCCACCGAGCCGGTCGGGTTCACCCGCACCTCGGCCGATTCCCACAGGCCGACACCGGCGCCGAGCGAGCCCACCGCCTGGCTGGGGGCGATGCCGCACGCCTCGATGTAGGCCGAGAAGCCGATGCCCCGCTTCAGGCCCTTGTTCTCGCTGGTGGCCCTGCGCGCGGCGAAGCCGCGGTAGTCGGCCAGCTCCAGCGCCTTGTCGAGGCAGGCGCCGTAGTCGCCCGCGTCGTACATCATGATGACCGGGGTCTGGTGCGGGAACGACTGGATGAAGTTCTTGCGGCGGAACTCGGCCGGGTCCTGGCCGGTCTGCCGCGCCGCCACCTCCACCAGCCGCTCGACCACGAAGGTGGCCTCCGGCCGGCCGGCGCCGCGGTAGGCATCGACCGGGGCGGTGTTGGTGTAGACGCCGTCCACCTCGCAGTAGATGGCGGGGATATTGTACTGACCGGACAGCAGCGGCGCGTAGAGGTAGGTCGGCACCGAGGAGGCGAAGGTCGAGAGATAGGCCCCCAGGTTGGCCTTGGTTTTCACCCGCATGGCCAGGATCTGGCCGCTGCCGTCCACCGCCAGCTCGGCTGACGTGACGTGGTCGCGGCCGTGGGCGTCGGCGAGGAAGGCTTCGGAGCGCTCCCCTGTCCACTTGATGGGCCGCCCCACCTTCTTGGCCGCCCAGATGCAGGCCGTCTCCTCGGCGTAGAGGAAGATCTTGGAGCCGAAGCCGCCGCCCACGTCGGGGGCGATCACGCGCAGCTTGTGCTCGGGCGCGATGCCGATGAAGGCGGAGAGCGCCAGCCGGATCACATGCGGGTTCTGGCTGGTGGTGTGGAGCGTGAAGCTGTCCGTCCCCGAGTCGTAGTCGGCGATGGCCGCGCGCGGCTCGATGGCATTGGGGATCAGCCGGTTGTTGACGAGGTCGATCTTGGTGACGTGGCGGGCGCCGGCAAAGGCGGAGTCCACGGCGGCCTTGTCGCCCAGGTGCCACTGGTAGACCGTGTTGCCGGGGGCGTCGGCCTGCACCTGCGCCTGGCCGGGGTTCTGGGCGGTGGCCACATCGGCCGCGGCCGGCAGCACCTCGTAATCGACGGAGACGGCCTCGGCCGCGTCCTTGGCCTGCGCCAGGGTCTCGGCCACGACCATGGCAACGTGGTCGCCCACGTAGCGCACCTTGCCGAGCGCCAGCACGGGGTGCGTGCCGGCCTTCATGGGCGAGCCGTCCTTGGAGGTGATCATCCAGCCGCAGAACAGGCCGCCCACCTTGTCCCTGGCGACGTCCTCGCCGGTGAACGCCGCAAGGCAGCCCGGCTTCTTGAGGGCGGCCGAGGTATCGATCCTCTTGATGTTGGCGTGGGCGTGCGGCGAGCGCACGAAATAGGCGTAGGTCTGGCCTGGGCGGTTGATGTCGTCGGTGTACTGGCCCTTGCCGGTGATGAACCTCTGGTCTTCCTTGCGCCGCACTGGCGCCCCGATGCCGGTCGCGCTGGCTGTTGTAGCCATGGGCGTTCCTCCCGCTGAGCTTTATCGTGCAGTATTCCGGACCTGATGACGGGTGGGCTTTCGCCCAGACTGGGCGCGGCCCTACTCGGCCGCCTGCCGCATCCCGCCCATGGCTGCGGCGCCGGCTTTCACGGCGGCGACGATGTTGTGGTAGCCGGTGCAGCGGCACAGGTTGCCTTCCAGCTCGTGGCGAATGGTAGCCTCGTCGAGCTGCGTGCCCTTGCGGTTGGCGATGTCCACCGCGGCCATGATCATGCCGGGGGTGCAGAAGCCGCACTGGAGGCCGTGGTGCTCGCGGAAGGCTTCCTGCATGGGGTGCAGCTTGCCGCCCTGGGCCAGGCCCTCGATGGTGGTGACGCTGGCGCCCTCGCAGGAGACCGCGAGCGTTGTGCAGGACTTCACGGCCTTGCCGTTGAGGTGGATCACGCAGGCGCCGCACTGGCTGGTGTCGCAGCCCACGTGCGTGCCGGTGAGGCGCAGGTGCTCGCGCAGGTAGTGGACGAGGAGGGTGCGCGGCTCCACATCGGCGCTCACCGCCTTGCCGTTGACCGTCATCGCTACTCTGACGAGGCCGCCCGCGAGCCCCTGCGCCGACGCTGAAGCCTCAGGTTGGCTCTTGCTGCGAAAGAACATGCTTCGCCTCCTCCTCTAGGTCCCGCCGGCTTGGCTGCGCTGCGTTGGATTATTCTGGTTCCAGGATTACGCCACGCCCGTGCTTCGCGCAATCGGGCTGGCAAATTTTGGGATAGTTTCCCGGCGCGCGCGAGCTATGGATGCCAGGAGTCCCACGCCACAGCGACAGCACCCACCCCCCGATACGGCCGTGCTGCTCTCGCCAACCTACGCGGCCAAGCGCTCCAATATCTTGTCCGGTGCATCCCGCGTGATGACGCTCGCCGCCTGCGCGAGAACACCCAGGTAGGTGCCAAGGGCCTCCTTGCTCTCAACGACGGCGACACGGTTTGGCGGGTCATCGAGGCGAGCGAAATCGTGGAATTTGGTCGTTGCGGTGGTAATCGAATTCGGGTGTCTGCTCACCGGTTCGAAGACGGTGGCCTTGTTCCCCAGCTTCACGACATTGGCCACACGCCATGAGGTATTGGAGGCGCCTACTATTGCGACGTGCCTGTTGACATGCGACCGCGTGAAGACTCTCACCAAGCGCTCGTACAAACGCTCCTCGTCCTCGGCGATCTTCCTTTCCGATTGTTTGTAGGCAGCAAGGGCGACTGCCTGCTGCGACGCATTCGCAACGACGACGACTGCGCCCGCCAATTGGTCACGAGAGACATCAACGAGGGAGAAAGCGTGGTGGTCGAAGCGAATGCCAGCCTGCTCGGCGATAGGTGCCGCGTTCCGTGCGTATACTAGGGATGTGCCCATCATCTCCGCTTCCAGGTAGCCCATCCCCATGTCGGTGACGAAGTGCCGATCAGATGCGGAGATATCCACGCGCACGACCGTCATCGAGCCGCTCGGGTACATGAGCGGCATCGTGATAAGGGCGCCGTCCCGCCTGTCCTCAATGCGGATCAGCTGCCCCTTGATGCTTTCGATGAGCCGCCGATTTGGCGCCGCGCTCAATCCCTGAGCTGCCATTGCTCCTACACCATACGTGCCTGCCACGGAGGCGTCGTGACCCGACCAAGGTCCGAAATCTTAAGCTCTTTTGAGGCGACTTCAAGAAGGTCGCTGAAGTCTGCTGGGTCAGGGTCCAGTGGGATGGCACGCGGGAGGTTCCCCCTGACCATCCGGTCTGCTGCCTCGTTGTAGTTGTGCTCGAAGCGATGAATGTGGGACGTTCGAATGATCATCAGGCGGTAGGGTTCGGGCGCCCTGTTATCGTTCGTGTGTGATGCTAGCGGCCGCCATTCGATGCGGATTAACCGCTCATTCCTTCCGTTCGGGGGGTTGTATTCAAGTTGGATCATGACCGCCCGGTCGGGTTCGTCCTGGAGCGCCCGCATCCGCAATTGCACGGATGCCATCGTGACGAGGTCTACCTCCAGCGACGAAACAAGCGAAAGCTGGTTCGGCTCTCTGAGCATCCATGCTTGGACGCCGGAAAGCTGCTTATTTGCCGCTACGATTTCGGGAAGCTTCACGACCGGAGCCTGGCCAGCTGGCTGCGACTGGCCCCCACAATGTCCGTAGCGTCAGCAAAGAGCAAGATTGTCCAGGCAACCCGTGGAATACATCCAGTCGGACTGCGGACTACGCCGCCTCGCCGAGATACACCCGCACCACGCCGGGGTCGGCTAGGGCTTCGTCGGGCGTGCCGGCGGCGATGACGCGGCCGGCGCTTAGGACCACGACGTGGCCGCACAGGGAGCGGATGGCGTGCATGACGTGCTCCACCATGACGATGGTGAGGCCGCTGGCGTTGAGGGAGCGGACAAGGTCGATGCCGGCCTCCAGCTCGGTGGGGTTGAGGCCGGCCAGCCACTCGTCGAGCAGCAGGAGGTCGGGTGCGCAGGCCAGCGCGCGGGCAAGCTCGATGCGCTTGTGGTCGAAGTAGGTGAGGCTGTCGCCGTGGGCGGCGCGGGGTGCGGCGAAGCCGACGCGGTCGAGCAGGCGGTCGGCCTCGCCACGGGCGGCGGCGATGCCGAGCCGGCGGCGGCCGTACATGGCGGCGACGGCGACGTTGTCGCGTGCGTCCAAGGCGTCGGGGATGCGGGCCAGCTGGAAGGTGCCGGCAATGCCGGCTCGGCACACGGCTTCGGGCGTGCGGCCGGTGATGGCAGTGCCGTTGAGACGGACCTCGCCGCTCATGGGGGCGAGGCGGCCGGAGACCAGGCTCAGAGCCGTGCTCTTGCCCGAGCCGTTGGGGCCGACCAGGCCCAGCACCTCGCCGCGCTCCACCGTGAAGCTGACGCCGTCGACGGCGGCGAGCCCGCCGAAGTAGCGCGTGAGGTCGCGCACTTCCAGGAGCGGTTGCGACGGGGCGGTCATTGCAGGGCCTTTCGCTCCGAGGCGCCGGTGTGCGGCTCTGGCAGGGCCTCCCGCGCCGGGGCGAGGTGCGCGCCGTTGCCGGACGGCCGCGACGGCGGCGGCAGCGGGGCGGAGGCGTTGAGGTCGACGGCGCGCAGCCGCCGGGCCAGCACCTCGAGCACATCGGCGGCACGGGCAGACAGCGGCACGGAGCTGCCGCCCTTCAGCACACTGCCGCCCGTGCGTGCCCTGTCGAGCGCGGCGCGGCCCTTCTGGAGCAGGCCAAGGATGCCATTGGGGATGAAGAACACCACGCCCAGCAGGATCAGGCCCAGCAGCATGCTGAAGTGGCTGGAGTAGGCGATGGAGAGGTAGTCCTTCACGAGCAGCAGCGGAACCACGCCCAGCATCGGCCCCCACACCGACGTGGCGCCGCCGAGCAGCGCGGCGATGACGGTGAGGAAGGAGACTTCCGGGTTGAACACGGTCTGGGCCGTCACGTAGGAGTTCTTCGGGGCCAGGATGGCGCCGGCCAGCGCCATCACCACCGCGCTCACCACGAAGGTGCCGATCTTCAGGGCCACGGTGTTGATGCCGATCTGGCGCGCCACCGTCTCATCGGCGCCGAGCGTGCGCATGGCCAGCCCCATGCGCGTGCGGTCGCGCCAGAGCCAGAGCGCGACGATGGCGACGCAGAGCCCGAGCAGCTGGTAGTAGATCTGCCGGTCGGCGATGGAGAGATAAACGTACCAGCCGGAGCTGTGGGCCACGTTGAACTCCCACCACGTCGCGGCGGCGCTGACGAGGGAGGCGAGGCCGAAGGTGAAGATCACGAAGTACATGCCTGAGAGCCGCAGCGTGGCAAGCCCAACCAGCGCGGACACCACCGCCGTCATGGCCACTGCGGCGGCCACCGCCATGGGATAGGAGTGGGCCTCGGCCAGCACGGCGACCGAGTAGGCGCCGAGGCCGTAGAAGGCCGAGGCGGCGAGCGACACGTAGCGGGTGGGGCCGGAGAAGAAGGCCCAGGCGGTCGCCAGCGCCACATAGGTGAGGATGTTGATCGCCTGCAGGAGCCAGTAGGCGTCGGCCACCACGGGCAGAGCGATCAGCAGCGCCAGGCCCACGATCCCGGCGGCCTCCTTGGGCAGCCGGAAGCCGGCCTGCTGCACGCCGGCCGCCCTGGAGGTGCCGAACAGGCCCTGCGGGCGCCACAGCAGCACGGCGGCGAAGAGGGCGAATACGATGACGGTGCCGAGCGCGGACTGGCCCAGCATGTCGGCCAGGGTCTGCGTCCAGCCCAGGATCAGCCCGGCCACCAGGCCGCCGGCGACGTTGCCGATGCCGCCCATGACGATGACGATGAGCGCGTTGAGGGTGTAGGCCGCGCCCATGGTCGGGTTCACGCCCCGGAACGAGGAGAGCAGGATGCCGGCCACGGCCGCCAGCGCGGCCCCGGTGGCGAAGGCCAGCGCGCTGTAGTGCCTCACGTCGATGCCGACCAGCGGCGCCGTGTGGGCGCTGGAGGCGATGGCGCGCATGGCCCGGCCCGGGGCCGAGTAGCGCAGGAAGGCGAAGACGGCGCCCGACAGGACCAGGGCGGCGACCACCACGATCAGGCGGTTGTATTGGATCGGGGTGCCGAACAGATCGAATTTCTCGCCCACCAGGTAGCCGTAATCCCTGTCGTTGCCGGTCCAGGCCACCAGCGCCAGGCCCTGCAGCAGGAACAGGAGGCCGAAGGTGGAGAGGATCGAATCCACCTCGCGCTGGCCGGGATCGGGGGTGCGCGCCAGCAGCGGATGCAGCACGTAGCGGAAGAGCAGCCAGCTGAGCCCGAAGGCGACGGGTACGCCGATGATCGCTGTGACAAGCGGGGCGAGCCCGAGCCACGTGAAGCCGAAGAACGCAGCATAGCCGCCGAGCATCAGGAACTCGCCGTAGGCGAGGTTCAGGACGCGGGCGACGCCGTATTGCAGGTTCAGGCCGATGGCGATCAAGGCGTAGATGCCGCCGACCACCAGGCCGCCAATGAGAAAATCGAGCAGCATGTTGGTCTTACGTTTACCTTGACGTGCTTACGCGCACCTTAACGCCGGTTTAGACCGGGGGTCAGACCCTTCGCCTCCAGCGGCGTGTGAGATACCAGCTTCGCGGCGAGGGGTCTGACCCCGTTCGCCAACGCATCGTCGCAGAAGAGCCCGCGCACCGGCGTGGTGCGCGGGCCCCGCAGTCTGCCCGTCGCGGGCTCATGGCAGGCTCACTTGATGACGGGTGCCTTGGCGCCGGAGCGGCTCGCCGGGGCGACGGCGTAGAACTCGCCGCCCTGCCACTGGCCGATGAGCCACGCATGCGCGTCGCGGTTGCCGGCGAGCGTGAGATCGCCGGCGACGGTCTTGAAGGTGCCGGTCTTGAGCGCCTGGATGATCTTGGCGCGGTCGATCTCGCCCACGCGCTCGATCGCCTGCTGCAGCGCCTGCAGGCCGGCGTAGGTGGCGGGGCTCGCCCAGCGGTCGGGCTCCTTGCCGCCGGTGAAGGCCGTGTGGCGCTTGAAGTAGTCCTGCATGCCGGGGCCGTTCGGGTCCCAGCCGCCGAGGCTGAAGTTGCCCTCGATCTTGTCGCCGAACTTGCCCTTGTAGGGGGGGAACGCCGCGCCGACGCCGAGGAAGCGGATCTTCGGCTTGAAGTCGTTGGCGAGCGACTGCTCGGTGATCATGAAGGTGTCGGGCGGATAGGACAGCGCGATCATCGTGTCCGGACCGGCCGCCTTCGCGGCCTTGATCTGCGTCGACAGGTCGGAGGCCTTGGCGTCGTAGACCGCCTCGTAGGCGATCTTGAACCCAGCCGCGGCCAGGTTCGGCTTCAGCGAGGCGATGTACTCCTGCCCGAAAGGCGCCTGCACGATGAACAGGGCAACCTGGTCGTTGATCTTCCCGTCCTTCTTGGCAGCGGCCATCATGTCGACCAGGGCCTTGGTCTGATCGGCGTTCTTGGCCAGGAAGAAGAACATGGTCGGGAACTTCACGACCAGCTCCTCCATCTTGTCGCTGCCCGCCGTCCCCATGATCTGCGGATAGCCGTACTTGGCGAAGGTTGGCGCGGTGGCGAGGTTCGCGCCGGTGCTCCAGGGAGTGAGCACGAGGTCCACCTTGTCGACAGCCATCAGCTTCTCGATCAGCCGCTGCCGGGCCTCGGGGCTCGAGGTGTCGTCCAACTCGACAGCCTCGATGGGCACCTTCTTGCCGTACTTCTTGAGCATCAGGCCGCCCGCATCGTTCACCTCCTTGATCCAGAGGCGGTAGTTGGGCAGCGTGGTCAGCCCCGCGCCGGGCGCCTCGGGGCCGGAGAGCGCGATGGCATAGCCGACCTTGATGGATTTCGGCGCCTCCTGCGCCATCGCGCCGCCTGCGAGGGCCGCCGCGCCGGCGAGCGCCGCTCCCGCAAGAATACCCCTGAACAGACTTCGCATGGTCGCCCCTCCCTGGAGATCGCTGTTGCGAGCAGTTACGCTTTTTGGCCTAGCCTATGGGCTGGCTCGTTCATCGGTCAAGCAGATGGCGACGCGCATAGGCGCGAATCGGCTGAAAGATCGGCCGATGCGCCGGTTTGGTCGGCAGTATCCTGAGCAGGCCGCCGGGAGCGGCTAGTAAGCCTGGTCCCAGATCCTATCGATCCAGTTTCCGCGCTGCGGCGCGGGGCGAGGGGTCGGGGCGGGCGGTGGAGCGGCGCCCATGCCGTCGGCCGTCAGGAGTCCGGCCGGCGGGATAATCGCGCGCTTGGCCAGCGGGTGGCCGGCGCTGGCCACACGCCTGCGGTTGGCCGCCTCGCGCGTCATCTCGTCGTACTCGGCGATGGTCTCCATGCCCGCCTTTGGCACCACGTGGACCACCCGGAAGTTGTGCGCCTTCAGCTCATCGAGGATGCGGGGCAGGGCGCGGACGGTTGAGGCGTGGATGTCGTGGAACAGGATGATGCCCTTGCGCTTGGCGCTCACGTCGCGCATCACGCGCGCGTAGACGGCGGCTGCATCGCGGGTCTCGTAGTCGCGGCTGTCGACATCGATGGAGAAGGTGGCGACCCGCCTCGCCTTGACGTGGCCGAGCGTGAAGGCGCCGTCCCTCAGATAGGGAAAGCGGAAGAACGGCGCGATCGGTTTGCCGAGCGCGTGCTGCACGGCGCTGACCCCCAGCTCGATCTCGTCCTGCGCCTTCGCCTGCGACATGGCCTGCAGGTTGGCGTGCGACCAGGTGTGGGTGCCGATCGTATGCCCGCGCCGCGCAACCTCCTTGACCGACTCCGGATCGGAGAGGGCCATCTGGCCCACCATGAAGAAGGTGGCCTTGGTGCACTGCGCGGCCAGGGCCTCAAGAATCGGACGGGTGTAGGCGCGCATCGGGCCGTCGTCGAAGGTCAGCACCACCTCGCCGTCAGCGAGAAAGGAGTGGCCCTTGTACTGCATGCCGAAGGTGGGGCCGTTGGCGGTGTCGATGGTGACTGTGCGCGACACGCCGAGCTTGTCGCTGCCGGGGGCGCACCCGTCCTGAGCGAATGCTGGCTCCAGCACGCCTGCCAGAAGGCACACGAGAGCAACGGCGGCACCGATGGTGCGCATCTGCGAGAATTCCCCCACTCGAAGCGGGCCCCCGAAAGCGAACCGGGGGCGAGGCGAGCCTATGTTTCCACGGTCGGGCCGCTTCGATGCGTACTTTCCATCGTGCAACGGCAAGGCGTGTCGGCCAGTGTTACACCGGCTGGCGGGAAAAGACTGTGGCCAGCGCGCATCAGCGCGACGCTTGGGCGACAGCCGTCAACCGATTGCGGGGCCGCCATGGCCACCTATGCCCCTGCGGCTCCCTTGGCCCCGGTGGACCGGACCTGCGCTCCCCGCTTAGCGGCAGGTCGCGCGCGGCTCCCGATCCGACTGTCCGTCGCGTATGCTGCGGCCCATGCCAGAAGAACGATTCCCCATTCCCGGCCACGGGGCCGAATCTCCGACTGCCGGCCAGATGCTGCGCAACCTGTGGCTCGCGGTTGGCGGCGATCCCACATCGCTCGCCAATGTCGCGCTTACGGGAAGCGATCCGGCCCTGCCCTCCTCCTTCCGCGTCGGCACCGCAGCCCAGGCCAGCATCGCCGCGGCCGGCCTAGCCGCAGCCGAGGTCTGGCGCCACCGCACCGGCCGTGCGCAGGGCGTCGGCGTCGATATGCGCCACGCCGCCATCGAGATCCGCAGCGAGCGCTACATGCGCCTCGACGGCAAGCCGCCGGGACCGGCGTGGGACAAGATTGCCGGCGTTTACCGCGCGGGCGACGGCCGCCACGTGCGGCTGCACACGAACTTCCCGCACCACCGCGACGGCATGCTGAAGCTGCTTGGCTGCGCCTACGAGCGCGAGGCCGTGCAGGCGGCGCTCCTCAAGCGGGAGGCGGAGCCGTTCGAGACGGCCGCCGCCGAGGCCGGGCTGGTCGCCACCATGCTGCGGTTGCCGGCCGAATGGGCCGCGCACCCCCAGGGCCGGGCGGTGGCGGCGCTGCCGCTGATCAAGATCGAGAAGATCGGCGAGGCGCCCGCCGGACGGCTCCCTGCCAACCCCGAGCGGCCGCTGGAGGGCATACGCGTGCTCGACCTGACGCGCGTCATCGCCGGCCCGGTGTGCGGCCGTACGCTGGCGGCCCACGGCGCCGACGTGATGCGTGTCACGGGGCCGCATCTGCCCGGATTTCCCACGCTCGACATCGACATGGGCCGCGGCAAGCTCTCCGCCCACCTCGACCTGCGGTCCTTCGAGGAGCGCGAGCGCCTGGCCAGCCTGCTGCGCGAATCGCACATCTTCGTGCAGGGCTACCGCCCCGGCGCGCTCGGATCGCTGGGCTTCTCCCCCGAAGCCTGCGCCGAGCTGCGGCCCGGCATCATCGCCGTCACGCTGTCCGCCTATGGGCACGAGGGGCCTTGGGGTCGCCGCCGCGGCTTTGACTCGCTGGTGCAGAACGCCTGCGGCATCAACTGGATGGAGGCCGAGGCGCTGGGTGTGCCGCCGCCCAAGGAGCTGCCCGCGCAGGCGCTCGACCACGCCACCGGCTACCTGATGGCGTTCGGCGCCATGTTGGCGCTCGTGCGCAAGCTGCGGATGGGCGGCTCCTGGCTGGTGCGGGTGTCGCTGGCGCAGACGGCGCATTGGCTGATGCAACTCGGCCGGGTGCCGGGCGGCTTCGGCTGCCCCGAGCCGACCGAGGCCGAGATCAAGTCCATGCTGGACGCAATGGATACGCCGTCCGGGCGCCTTGAATTCATCCGCCACGCCGCCCGGCTGTCCGAAACGCCGGCCCGCTGGAGCCGCCCGCCCGTGCCCCTCGGCACGCATGCGCCGGTGTGGCCGGTGTGAGCGCCGATCGGGAATGCCGGCTCCGATGGATGACCTGACGCTCTTCGGTCTGGTCGCTGTGACCGCGATGCTGGCCTTCTATGCCCTGGAGGACAGAAGCCCGTGGTTCATCCTGGCCTTCGCGGGAGCCTGCCTGCTGGCCTCGGCGTATGGCTTCCTGCAGGGCGCCTGGCCGTTCGGGGTCGTGGAGGCGATCTGGGCAGGCGTTGCCGTGCACCGCTGGCGCAAGCGGTTGGGCTGAGGGCGCAGCAGCGCAGGTCTGGTCCATTCAGGCTGTCCGCTTCGGTGCGGCGCTGCGGCCCATCGTCCGCCTCTTGCCAGTCTTCGGCTTCTTGCTGGCCTTGTCCGCCGCCGAACGCCGGCCTGCGGCCAGGGCGGCGCGCGCCCATTCGATCATTTCGTCGGGCTCGTCGAAAAGGCGCTCGGGCACGCGCCAGTAGGCGCCAATCTGCCTGATCCTCCCCTGCGCCTCGTAGCTGAACGGCTCCATGCCCTCGGCTTCATAGGCGGCGCGGTTCCGGTCATCCACCCTGAAGTGGAGTGATTCGCGCAGGATGAGCCCGAAGATTACGCCGTCGCCGTAGACGCCGGCGCCGCTGAACATGCGCCGGAACGTGATGCGGCCGAGCGGCTCGAGCTGCTCCTGCAGGAGGGCGACCAGGCTTTCGCGGACGGCCATCTTACAGTCCCTTAGCGGCGGTCAGCCCGAGCTGCGTGATGATCGTCGCAGCAATGCGTGCGGGCGCTTCCGCAACGGAGACGATGACGGGGCGCTCCTCCGGCTGCGGCTCTTCCAGTGCCTCGAACTGGCTCGCCAACAGTGCCGGGGGCATGAAATGGTCGGTGCGACCTCCCAGGCGCGCCGCGATCAATCCGAGATCGCCCTGAAGGTAGACCAGAGTCACGCCGGCGCGGGCCCCAATGATGCGCTGCCGATAGGTGCGCTTCAGGGCGGAGCACGACACGATGCCCGGCGCGCCGCGGCCGAGCCTGCCGTCGATCCATTGCGCGATGGCGTCGAGCCAGGGCCAGCGGTCGGCGTCGGTGAGCGGAATGCCCTGGCTCATCTTGGCGATATTGGCGGGGGGATGGAAGCTGTCGGCGTCGCGAAACGGCCAGCCCAGCCTGCGCGACAGCTCCACGCCAACGGTGCTCTTGCCGCAGCCGGAGACGCCCATCAGCACGATCACCAGCGGCGGGGCGCTGTGCGTCATGGGTTGCGTCATGGCTTCGCCGGCTCCGTTCAAGGCTTGCTGGACTCCATGTGGCCGCCGAAGCCCTTGCGCATGGCGGATAGGACCTTCTCAGCGAACGTGTGCTCCTGGCGCGAGCGGAAGCGGGCGTAGAGCGCGGACGTGAGCACCTCGGCCGGCACCGCCTCCTCGACCGCCGCCTGAACGGCCCAGCGGCCCTCCCCGGAGTCCTCCACGTGGCCAGAGTAGGCGGCGAGCTCCGCGTCCTCGGCCAGCGCGGCTGCGGTCAGGTCGAGCAGCCAGGAGGTAATGACGCTGCCGCGCCGCCACACCTCGGCGGTGTCCGCCACGTCGATGGCGAGCCGCAGCTCCTCCGGGAGCCTTGGCGAGCCGGCGTGCTTGAGGATGTCGAGGCCCTCGGCGATGGCCTGCATCATGCCGTACTCGATGCCGTTGTGGACCATCTTGACGAAGTGCCCGGCGCCGGTCGATCCCGCGTGCAGATAGCCCTGCTCCACGCGCGTGTCGCGCCCCTGCCGGCCTGGCGTCGCCGGGATGCCGCCCTTGCCCGGGGCCAGGGCGGCGAAGATGGGATTGAGCCGCTCGACGATCGCCTTCTCGCCGCCGATCATCAGGCAGTAGCCGCGCTCCAGGCCCCACACGCCGCCGGACGTGCCCACGTCGACATAGTGGAGGTCCTTGGCGGAAAGCTCGTGCGCGCGGCGGACGTCATCCTTCCAGAAGGTGTTGCCCCCGTCGATGATGGTGTCCCCGGGCGCCAGCAGCCCGGCCAGCTCCGCGATGGCCGTCTCGGTGGCCTCGCCGGCCGGCAGCATGACCCAGACCGACCGCGGTACGGCGAGCGTCCGCACCAGCTCGGCGAGGCTCGCCACGGTCAGTGCGTCCTCGCCCGCCAGCTGCTGCCCCGGTTTGGGGTCGCGGTCCCAGACGACACAGGAATGACCGTGGCGCATCAGCCGGCGCGCGATGTTCGCGCCCATCCGGCCGAGGCCGACTACGCCGATCTGCATCGCTATTTCCGTGCCGTTCAATCCGATCAGCCTTCGCTATAGCTTGTGCCGGGGCAGGACGCGCCAATGAGACGAGCAGGCCTGAGGGCGGCCATTCGGGCGAACGGCTTGGGTGCGAACCCTGCAGGATCGTCGGTAGGGTGGGTTAGGGCCGAAGGCCCGTAATCCACCATGTCCAAGGTGCCAGAACGGTGGGTTACGCGCTTCGCGCTAACCCACCCTACGTAGCCTGCGCGTGTGCAGCTCAATACATCCCCAGCAGCAGCCGCGCCTCGTCGGACATGCGGTCCTTGTCCCAGGGCGGGTCGAAGGTGAGCTTGACGCTCACCTGGCCGACGCCGGCGACGGAGCCCACCGCGTTCTCCACCCAGCCCGGCATCTCGGCCGCCACCGGGCAGCCCGGCGAGGTGAGCGTCATGTCGATGTCGACGTTGCGGTCGTCGTCCACGTCGATCTTGTAGATCAGACCCAGCTCGTAGATGTCGGCCGGGATCTCCGGGTCGTACACAGTCTTCAGCGCCGCCACGATATCGGCGGTCAGCTGCTCCAGCTCCTCCGGCGGGATCGACGAGCCGGGCTCGGGCGCATTCGGTTTGTCGTCCATGGTTGTGCTCCGCACGCGAATGGCGAATGGGGAGTGGCGAATGGAAATTCTACCATTCGCGATTGGCCATTCGCCATTCGCCCTTTCACGCAAAGAACTCGTGCGCCTTCAGCAGGGCCTCGGCGAGGGCGTCCACCTCGGCCTTGGTATTGTACATGGCGAACGAGGCGCGGCAGGTTGCCGTCACGCCCAGGCGCTCCATCAGGGGCTGGGCGCAGTGGTGGCCGGCGCGCACCGCCACGCCGGAGCGGTCGATGATGGTGGCCACGTCGTGTGGGTGCAGCCCGTCGATGCTGAAGGAGACGATGGCGCCCTTGTCCCTGGCGTGGCCATGGATCCTGAGCCAGTTGAGCTCGGCCAGCCGCTGGTGCGCGTAGTCCTTCAGGCCCCGCTCGTAGGCCGAAATGCGCTCCCGCCCCACCTGCATCATGTAGTCGAGCGCGGCGCCGAGCCCGATGGCCTGCACGATGGCCGGCGTGCCGGCCTCGAACTTGTGCGGCGTCCGCCCGTAGGCAATGCGCTCGGTGGCGACGCTCTCGATCATCTCGCCGCCGCCCTGGTAGGGCGGCATCGCGTCGAGGTGCTTCCTCTTGGCATAGAGCACGCCGATCCCGGTGGGACCGTAGGTCTTGTGGCCGGTGAAGGCATAGAAGTCGCAGTCGAGGTCCTGCACGTCCAGCGGCACGTGCACCGCGGCCTGGGCCCCGTCCACCAGCACCGGGACACCGCGCGCGTGGGCGATGCGCACCACCTCCCGGATCGGCACGACGGTGCCGAGCACGTTCGACATGTGGGTGATGGCTACCATGCGGGTGCGCGGGGTCAGCAGGCGCTCGAATTCCTCCAGCAGAAACTCGCCGGTGTCCGAGATCGGCGCCCATTTGATGACGCAGCCCTTGCGCTCGCGGTGGAAATGCCAGGGTACGATATTGGAGTGGTGCTCCATGATGGAGAGCACGATCTCGTCGCCCTCTCGGAAATCCAGCCCGAACGAGCCGGCCACCAGGTTGATGGCGTCCGTTGCGTTGCGGGTGAAGATGATCTCCTCGGCGCTCCCTGCATTGAGGAAGCGCCGCACCGTCTCGCGCGCGTTCTCGAAGTTGGTGGTGGCGGTGTTGGAGAGATAGTGCAGCCCGCGGTGGACGTTGGCATACTCCATCTTGTAGGCGTGCTCGACGGCGTCGAGCACCGCGCGCGGCTTCTGGGCCGAGGCGCCGTTGTCGAGATAGACCAGCGGCTTGCCGTAGACCTCGCGGAACAGGATCGGGAAGTCGGTGCGGATGCGCTCCACATCGAAGCCGCCGCCGGTGAAGTCGGATTCCTTGGTCAGCGCCGTCATCGTCGTCCTCCTACGCGACTGCCGCCCCTGAAGGTCACACCGCCAGGCTGGCCAACCTCGGCAGAGCTATCGCCAGCAGCGCCTCGCGCAGCTTCTCGTCCTCGATCTTGTCGAAAGCCTCGCCGACGAAGCTCTCGATGAGCAGCCCCCGCGCCTGCGCCAGAGGGATGCCGCGCGAGCGCAGATAGAACAGCAAATCGTCGTCGAGCTGGGCCGCGGTGGAGCCGTGGCCGCACACCACGTCGTCGGCGAAGATCTCCAGCTCGGGCTTGGAATCGAACTCGGCCTCCTCCGACAGCATCAGGGCCTGCGCCATCTGCTTGCCGTCGGTCTTCTGGGCGTCGGGCCGCACGATCACCTTGCCCTGGAACACACCGCGCGCCCGGCCCGCCAGCACGCCCTTCATCAGCTCGCGGCTGGTGCAGCCCGGCACGGCATGGTCAACGAGCATGGTGGTGTCGATGTGCTCGGCGTCGCGGCCGAGGAAGCAGCCCGCAAAGTCGAACCTGCCGCCCTCGCCGGCGAAGGTGGGGGCCAGATGCTGGCGCACCAGCCCGGTGCCGGCGGTGAGGTGGAACACCCGGTAGGTGGCGTCTGCGCCGAGCGTCGCCTGCCAGCTGGCGAGATGCGTCGCGTCCGCACCCTCCAGGGTGAGCTTCGCGTGCAGCACGCCGGCACCGTCGCCGACCTCGATCTGGGTCAGCACGTTGGCTTGTCCCGCCGCCGCGCCCGGCAGGGCCACATGCGCCTCGATGACAGTGGCCTGCGCGCCGGCGCCGACACGGAGCATGTTGCGCACCGCGACCAGCCGCGGCTCGCGTCCGACGCGCACGAAGACGAGAAGCAGGGGCTTCGTCAGCTTGGCGCCGTCGCCGATGCGCACGACCGTACCGTCGGTCATGAAGGCTGTATTGAGGGCCGTGACGGCCTCCTGGCCCGGCTCGCTCGCGCCTGCCAGTGCATCGCCGATGGCTCGATCGGACCTCTGCAGCTCCGAGGCGAGCGAGGCCACCTCAAGGCCCCTGGCTTTGGCATCGGACAGATCGGAGCGGTAGGCGCCGTTGACGAGCACCACGCGGTGGGCGTCGAGGTCGGCGAGCCGTTCGAGCGCAGTATCGACCTGCTGGCGGGTCACGGGCGTCGCGTCGCCGAGCACCAGGGGCGGCACCTCCTTCAGGGCGGCCCGCAGATCGGTATACTTCCACTCCTCCAGCCGCCGGTGCGGCAGACCGAGCCCGACGAACGCGCCGATCGCGGCCTTGCGGGCCTCGGCCACGGCGGCGCCGCCCGGCAGCCTGGCGGCGACCGCTTCGAACATCTCGGGGAAGGCCTGCTCGGCCTTCGTCCTCGTCAACGCCACTGTCATCTCGATGTTTCTTCTTCTGTATCACCCGTCATCCCGGACGGAGCGATGCGAGCGGAACGCGAGCAGCGCTCTGATCCGGGACCTCCGCGAACGATGCGCCTCACCTCACAAGGTCCCGGATAGCCTCGCCCCTGCGGGGCTCGGCTTCCGGGATGACGGGTGGGGTTGGTTTGCGGTCCACACATCACGCAGCCTTGAAGCCGGCGTAGCCGCTCTCCTCAAGCTCCAGCGCCAGATCCTTGCCGCCGGTCTTGCGGATGGCGCCGTCGGCCATCACGTGCACCTTGTCGGGCACGATGTAGTTCAGCAGCCGCTGGTAGTGCGTGATCACCAGCATGGCGCGGTCGGGCGACCGCATCTCGTTGACGCCCTCGGCCACCACCCGCACCGCGTCGATATCGAGGCCGGAGTCGGTCTCGTCCAGCACGCACAGCGTCGGCTGCAGGATGGC
>Ga0207712_10000958_pt1 | contig 20793 bp, 19 predicted proteins | sample KBSS44metaG_FD_184402 | JGI IMG/M metagenome (GOLD analysis project Ga0207712, IMG submission 184402) | Switchgrass rhizosphere microbial communities from Kellogg Biological Station, Michigan, USA - KBS S4-4 metaG (SPAdes) (version 2) | ecosystem: Host-associated > Plants > Roots > Rhizosphere... | reverse complement strand
TGATCTCATGCTCGACAGACTTGGTGGCCTTTTTCGAAACGAGAGCAGGAAGAGTGAGTACAGTATCCAACGCTGTCCTGACCACGATGTTGTAGGAGCGTATCTGCAGTTGCCGGCGAAGCAGGGCAGTGAGTGAGTCCACCGAAGCAAAGCCGACGAGAATCGTGTTTCGATTGAATGAAAGCGATTCGATGAATAGGATAGCTGCCTGGGGACGCTGCTTACTCACGATTACGAGCGTTTGACCAAGCCAATGCTGAACAAGGCCAAGTGAATCTCGATGAGGTATAGCCTTCGATATCGAGATGCGCCCGCCTACAGCGGTAATAACCGCATCATCATGTAGCTTTACCGACTCAATTATGTTGAACATCGAGTCAGTTATCGCGAGGGCATTGAAGTAAGCAGAGAGCTCGGGCAGTTGCTTCCAAAGAATTGCCGCACTGTCCAATGTCTGTTTGTTGATAACCTCTCGCCTGCTCAGTGCCCGCTCTGCCATGTGGAGCTGCGACGCATTTCGGAATAGAAACACTTCTATTTGCGTTGCGGTCTCGGATGCGACGAGCGCTGCCCGCTCCTCCTCTGCATGAGTCATTTCACGGTCAGCACGGAGAAATCCGGCGACAACGAATGCAAACGCAACCAATAACGCGACTGGTGCAATACGAGCGCGAATTGCTGGAAATGCCATCAGCAGAGACGAAAGCAACTAGAGTCTGAAAGGGATGAAGCTGTGTTGACGGGGGTACCCCTGTGCTCTATGCTCCTGCGCCATGACTTCATCACTTCACGCTCTCCAGCATCTCCTTGCAGAGCGATCAGCACGACGGGGAAGATTCACATTGTCATCCGGGCGCGAGTCAACCTTATACATAGACGCTCGCCTTACAACAATGAGCCCGGAAGGACTAGCGCTGATTGGGCCGCTAGGGCTAGCAGCTCTCGAGGAGAGTGGCTGGAACGTGCAGGCAGTTGGCGGCCTTACTCTCGGGGCAGATCCGGTGGCGTACGCGATTGCGTACGCCAGTGCTCAAGAAGGACGCCTAATTCGAGCGTTCACGGTCCGTAAGGAAGCAAAGACTCACGGGACAGGACAGCTCATTGAAGGGCCATTCAAATCAGGAGATCGTGTAGCGATCGTGGAGGATGTGATAACGACCGGAGGTTCTGCACTCAAGGCTGCTGCTACGGTACAAGCCGCCGGAGGTGTTGTCACCGGAGTTCTAGCAGTCGTCGACCGTGGTGAAGGTGGTACCGAAGCACTCGAGGCCAAAGGGTTTCCGGTAATTGCTTTGACACGAGCCGGTGAGATCACTCCTCACATGCTATGACCGCACAACGTTGTTGCGGCACGCTATCCAGAAACTCGCACACCTTTACGAGACGAGCCTACTTTTAGTACGGTCCCTACCATCACCACCATTTTCGTCACGATTCGTGACTACGACCTAGAAGAGTTGCCAGTGGTGAGAAGTCCCGAAGCGTTACGAGATAAGGAAGGACAAGGTCTTCGCGAAATCGTTGCAACATTCCTTCTCCATCATACTTCTGTCGAAACTCAACGGCAGTCAGATAGATAAGGCCTCGCACATGACGGCCAAAGCTTTGGGGTGAGGAGTAGTCGAGTCGGTTAGCGACATTCGCAATGGAAAGACCAGGATTTTCAAAGAGCTGTGCCGCTCGAACGAGGCGTGCTGTCGCTAGATAGCGCTTGGGTGCTGGAAGCTTGGCACGGAAGAACCGACTCATCAGCGTACTTGGAATGACACCGAGATAACAGGCGAGCGATCGTACTGTTCCAACACCGCATGGAAGCCCGAAGAGAACTTCGAAGAATCGCCAGCAATCGGGATGGACACCAGACAAATCGATAGAGAGCTGCGCCAACGCAAGTCGGTTGATGTCACGCGATTGATCAGCAAGTAGGACATCACGCAACCGGCGCCAGCCTGATGGTTGCCGAACGTCGACAAGTGTCTGGATCCCGCTCCTACCTAACGTGAGCACAGAGCTTGGAACGTTAGACTCAAGATCAGTGAGCAGTGCAACGGTTGGCACTCGTGGAAATTCGCGTACGAGCATTGCGACACGTGTTGCGTCCCGAGGCTCACACCGCGTAACTGACACGAGGACTGCAGCAGCATGTCGTTCCTTCAGATCCCGGATAACGTCGTCAATGCTATCCCGATGCATCGCCGTATATAGGCCTTCGCCAGCTGCATCGACGCGAACTCGTTCAGCAGGTGTCAGAATGGTTGTCACCGGAGCGAGTGATGCTCGGTTGACGGTCGTCGGATGCACTTGAGTCACCTCCATTAAGGGGAGAAGAGCTAAAGGACCGTGCACCCACAGTACAGGACGCTGTCAGTACACCGTCATTTTTGGTTGGCGGGTGTAACAATTCGATTGTATGTTTCGTGGACCCACGCTGTAGCTGATCGGACGGTCGCGGCAGTGTAGTTTTGTTGCCGAGGAAAGTCCGGGCTCCATGGACGGGTTGCCAGGTAATACCTGGGCGCAATCGGAAGTGGTAGGAGTTCCTGCTAGTTCACGATGTGCGACGGCCAGTGCCACAGAAAATAAACCGCCTTTCAAGCATCTAAATGCTTGTGAGGTAAGGGTGAAAAGGTGGGGTAAGAGCCCACCGCGTTCGTGGCAACATGAACGGCACGGTAAACCCCAGCCGGAGCAAGGCCAAATAGGCGGCGAGAGACTGTCCTTCTCGACCAAGACGCCGCGGGTAGGCTGCTAGAGAGTACGAGTGATCGTGCTCCGAGAGAAATGACCGTCCGGGTGAGAACTTTCACCCGACAGAACCCGGCTTACAGGTCAGCCATAGCTTCTACAGATTCAGCCCTCCGCATCTCAGAGATGCAGAGGGCTGAATTTGTTTTCCACAGTTCCACAACGATTCACAAACGACTCATAACAGACGAAGGCGATCGATGGTTCCGCGCTTTACAGGATGGTATGTCACAATCAGCTGGTTGACGACATGGTCACTGGCAAGTTGTGCTTCTGCACCTACACCATCCACTGTTCCCGCTAGCCAGGGAGACCGCCCACCTATTACAGCTGTGGATTCCACAGTTCACGCTTTGACCTCCCCGCTCGATATCTACCAAGCAGGATCAATACGATACGACTACCGACTCACTTCGACAGTACAAGCAATTGCTGGCGATTCAATTCCACGAACTGATTCAGTTCGAATTACTGCAGTATTGACAGCCACATTTAATGAAAACCCAACACAGAGATCTACGGATGCAACGCTCAAAGCAGACTCTATCATCGTAGCACCACACCCTGGATCCACAGTGTCATCATCTCTCCAGACACAGTTCGTACCGCTTCGTGTTGACCGCTCGACTGGGCGAATTACATCCCCACGAGCTGTTCTAACTGAGTGCACTCAGGAAACGCAGGACATTGTTTTCCATGGTGATGAGATCCTTCCTACCGTGCTTCGAGAAGGGTCAGCATCTCGGTCCTGGGCAGATACATCGACATCAGAAGTATGCCGCGGTGGGCTACGAATGCAGCTCGCACGAATTGCTCGTTATCGCGTTGACCCTTCCACACCAACTCGGCCAGTGCAAACAACCATTATCCGAGTGGCAGACGTCAGAGTTACTGGCAATGGCTTACAGTGGCAGCAACCGGTACAAGTCAGCGGTGAAGGGGCAGCAGTAGACACTTTATTCGTAGGTGGTATTCCACCACGGCTGCGTCAGCTCTCAGGACAGAGTCAGTTAGAGCTGGAGTTTCACTCACCAATGAGAACTCAACGGTTCCTTCAGCGATCGGTCACAGTAATTACCGCACGACTTCCGTGAGGGTAACCTCGCAGAAAATGTCTCAATCCATTAGGCGCAGTGGCATTACCAGACATAGATAAGATGCAGGATCGTTCCACCCTTCCGGTTCTATCGTTGCTGCTCGTTCCGGAGCTTTGAGTGTTAAGCGCACTTCATCCGTGGGAATGAACCGCAAAATTTCCAGCAGATAGTTGGCATTGAAGCCAATATCGAGCGGATCACCTGTGAAGCGAATAGGAAGTTCATCCTGCGCTTCGCCTAGATCAGGTGTCTGAACGCTGAAGCGCAACAATCCACTGTTGAATGACAGACGAATCCGGTGTGTCTGATCCGAGGCAATTACTGACATACGCTTGAGCGCACTGATCAGCGCAACTTTGTCGCTGATTGCAACCCGATCGTTATCTCGAGGGATTACCTGTTCATAGTTCGGATAAGGACCTTCAATGAGTCGAGTGAACACTACGGTAAATGGCGACCGGAATCCCAGGTGATTATCACCCTGAGCAATTTCAAGGTCTTCCTCCGCAGGGAAGAGTCGGCGTACCTGTTCAAGAGCTTTAGGCGGCACGATCAGATCTCCACCAGGTGCACCAACAGACGTAATTGGGAGATCCATTCGCGTAAGACGGTGACCATTCGTGGCTACCATCCGCATCCGCTCTGGACGGAGCTCCCAGAGTACTCCATTCAAGATAGGGCGACTCTCTTCAGTCGAAACCGCAAACGATGTATGTGAAATAAGCTTTTGGAGATCAGCTGACCGCACACGCCAGCTATCCTGAAATCGGACCTGTGGAAACGTCGGGAATTCGTCTCGAGGTAGTCCTAAAAGCTTGAACTTCGAGCGACCACACTCAAGTGTGATACGCTGTTCTCCCATCGCGGCGATCTTTACCGGCGCTGGTGGCAGCTCTCGAGCGATCTCTGACAGCTTCTTTGCTGGGACAGTAATGGCACCTGGAGTTTCTACATCTGCACTGACCTCGGTACTGACAGCGATATCCAGATCTGTTCCCGAGAGTCTAATTCCACGTTCGGTTGTCTCGACGAGGATATTGGCGAGAACAGGAAGAGTTGTCTTTCCAGGAATACTGGGTCCAACTGCTACTAATCCCTCTTGGAGCTTTTCTCTCGAGATCGTAAACCGCATTCCGACTCCTGTGGATATTCTGCTGTATTGGACGTTGTACTGCTTCTATGAGTACTTAAAGATAAGAAAGACAGTAGTAACAGCAGGGAATGCAGATATGTGGAAAAAGGTCCATAAGCATCTGCCGGGACTTGATGTTAGAAGCCTATGTGTAATGTGAGTTCTATGTTGCTTGGTTGTACTAGTCAACACTTTCTCCAGTGGAACCAAGTGAATTGACTAAGTAGATGGGGGTACAGTGTGGAAGGAGTGGTGGTTACTTCATGGACTCGAGAAGAGCTCGAAGCTTTTGCACACGTTGCTGGAATAATGGCTCCTCGTTTATCAGCATTGCGGCCCGTTCTAAGCTGTGAATAACGGTTGAATGATCACGCCCTCCGAAGCTGTTCCCTATCTCAACAAGTTGAAGTCCAAGAACCTCTCGACACAGATACATCGCGGCCTGACGAGGAACGGTAAGTGTTTTTGTGCGTGTCTTTGACTTGAGACCTTCAGTTGTTACTCCCCACTCATCAGCAACTGACTTCTGAACCGTGGCAATGGATAAAGTTGCAGTGACATTGGAGCTACCATCTATGCGTAACTTGTCCCGTAACGCTTCACGTGCAAGCTCAATTGTGATATCGCGATGCTTGAGAGATGCATAGGCCAACAGCTTGATGACTGATCCCTCCAGTTCTCGCACACTGGACCGAACATTCTCCGCAACGAATCGAATCACAGATTCTGGCACAGTGTGCTCAAGGTGGTCCATCTGTGCTTTATGCTGAAGAATTGCGATTCTATGCTCAAGATCTGGTAGCTCTATATCAGCAACCATCCCCCACTGAAATCGGCTGACTAGACGTGCCTCTATTCCTGGTATGTCCGATGGTGGTCGATCACTTGTCATAACGATCTGCCGCCCAGCCTCATACAACGCATTGAAAGTGTGGAAGAACTCTTCTTGTGTTGCTTCCTTGCCCTTCAGAAAGTGTATATCGTCGACTAGCAGGAGATCGCTTTCGCGAAAACGTCGTCGGAAGTCTTGTGTCGTACGACTTTGAATGGCAGCGACGTACTCGTTGGTAAATTGCTCAGTCCCGATGTAGAGAACTCGTGTTGCAGGAGTTCGACGTAAAATTTCGTGTCCAGCAGCCTGCATCAAATGCGTTTTTCCAAGCCCAGTATCCCCGTAGATGAAAAGCGGGTTATAGACTTTGCCAGGAGCTTGGGCTACCGCGTCTGCAGCAGCATAAGCAAGCTCATTGGACTTGCCAATTACAAAATGGTCGAACGTATATCGGTGACTCAATGGCGTGTTAGTGCTTCCGGAAGGTGCCTTTAGTGTCGCTACTGATTGGGGTAGTGGCGCAACAAATAGATCCATCTGGGATCGCCGTTTCCGATCTTCGTGCACGCGGAAGACAATCTTGATTGGATGCCCAAGCACAATAGGTGCAAGGCCGGTGAGCAGCTCAGTGTGCTTCGACTCGTTCCAGTCTGCGGCAAACCGATCTGGAGTCGCGACAAAAATGGTCTTCCCATCGAATTCGAGAGCTTCGGTGGGCTCGAGCCAGGTTCGGAAAATCTGCTCGGAAACTTCTTGGCGGGCTCGGTCGAGAAGCCTCGACCAAACCTCTGGCGCTGACAAGCTCATGGGATGTGGAGAAATCAGGGCGGCGAAGCTATGAGCGCCATGTGGAAAAGTCAATCAGAACACGACCACCGTCGATGTAGCCGGGCTTGATCTATCTTCAATCCCTGAATAGATTTGCAGTTCTTTTCCCAGAATCTTTGTCCAGCTCGTTCTTCAGAGCGTTGAAGGGAGTGTTCATTCCATGGGTAAGCCGACATACCGTCCCCGTAATAAGCGCCGAATTCGCACCCACGGATTCCGAACGCGTATGGAAACGAAGTGGGGTCGAGAAGTACTCAGTCGGCGGCGCAAGAAGGGTCGTCAGCGTTTGACCGTCAAGCTCCCGACCAAATACGCCGCCGCATAGCGGATTCAGGTTCCCTCGCAGCCACCGGCTGACGAAGGGCGCGGACATCCAGAAGACTGGGACAAAGGGGAAGCGCATTCGGACGAGGCATCTCGAGGTCCGAATTCTCGCTTCCCCTCTGCGTCATCCCCGAGTCGGATTCATCGTGCCGAACTACGGCCATTCTGCGGCTGAGCGGAATCGTCTGAAGCGACAGCTTCGCGAAATTGTTCGCACTCGGGTGTTGGGAACCCTTCCAGCCGTCGACGCCGTAATTCGGGTACGACCGAGCACCTTCGGGATTTCATTTTCCGAGCTCGCCGAGGAGCTGGTGCAAAGTGCCAACGAAGCTCGCCGTTTCCTTACCTGAATTGTGCGCGCTGTTCTTGTTGCTCTCATTCGGTTCTACCAAGTGGCTCTTTCGCCACTGCTTCCCGCATCGTGCCGCTACTTTCCCAGTTGTTCAGCGTACGCGATCGAAGCGCTCGAACGCCACGGAGTGCTGCGTGGTAGCTGGCTGACCATTCGCCGGATTGGACGCTGTCATCCTTTTCATGCTGGCGGCTACGATCCGGTTCCGTAATCATGTTTGAACGCAATGGATAAACGGTTTCTTCTCGCACTCGTCCTCACGGCTGTCGTCGTGATTGCAACGCCATGGTTGTTCAGGACGCAATCGACGTCGAGCAAGACCATCCCGGCAGACTCGGGAATCACACGACGCGACTCTCTCACAAAATCTTCCACGGTCAACCCAACGGTTGCATCGACACCAGAAGCGGTCGTAGCGACAGATTCAGGTCGACCAGCAAGTGTCAGCACGCGTGGGGACAGCACAATCGTGGCGCCTGTAATGGCAGAATCGACTGTCGTGGTGACTTCGGTAGCTGACTACCGGTTCACCAACATCGGTGCACTGCCCCTCTCGGTGGAGCTCAAGTCGTACCGTGCTTTGGACGGTTCGAGAGAGAATGTGAAACTTGCCAGTGCATCCGGTCGACTGGTCTCATATCGTTTGTTTCTACGGGGAGACACTGTTGATCTCAGTCGAATTCCGTTTCAACTCGAACGGTCACGGTCCAGTGTCAATGCGGAGCTACTGACATACCGTGCATCAGTAGCTGGTGCGGATATAGCTATCCGTTATGCGTTTGCCGCAGACAGCTACCTCGTTCGGGTGTCCGGTGAGGTTAGGCATCCATCTACCCCGAATGGATTCATTGGCGTCGAGATGCCGATGAATCTGCAGTCCGCAGAAGCAGACTCGCTCGACGATCAACAGCATCTTGCCTATGCGGTGAAGCCACAACGAGAAAGCGCGCGAGGGATTCCGTTCAGCAAGCTCGATCCTGGCGAGAAGCGACTCGAAACAGGCCCAATCACCTGGGTTGCAGCCAAGAACAAGTATTTCATTGTCGGCTTGCTAACTGCGGAGGGTGATACACCGTTCGCAGAAGTAGACGTGACTGGAGGCCCACGTACTGGTCGCCGTGCGACACGAGCGTCTGCTACCGTTGTGGAACCCATCCATGAGGGCGCGTTCGCCTTCGAGCTCTATACTGGTCCACAAGAGTGGCGACGCCTCCTGGCACTCGGTCGCGACTTCGAGAATTCGAATCCCTACGGTGGTTTTCTGCAGGGCGTGGTGCAGCCATTCGCGACCATCGTCATGCGAATTCTGTTGTGGATGCGTGCAACGCTGCATCTGAGCTATGGCTGGGTGCTCGTCATCTTCGGTGTCGTCATCCGACTACTCCTCTGGCCGCTGAACCAGAAGGCCATGCGGACGAGCATGAAGATGAGTCGTTTGCAGCCTGAGCTCTCGGAGATTCAGAAACGCTACAAGGCAGATCCGCAGCGCATGCAGGCGGAGATCATGCGCGTCTACAAGGAACATGGCATGAGCCCATTCAGCTCCCTATCAGGCTGTCTGCCGATGCTCCTTCCGATGCCGATTCTCTTCGCGCTGTTTTTCGTGTTTCAGAACACGATCGAATTTCGAGGCGTACCCTTCCTGTGGCTTAGCGATATCTCGTTGAAGGATCCGCTCTACATCGTCCCGATCCTCATGGGCCTGTCGATGTTTGCCCTGTCAATCATTGGCATGCGGAACTCGCCGCCGAATCCCCAGGCGAAAATGATGGCGTACGTGCTGCCGGTGATGATGACCGTATTCTTCCTGAACCTCGCGTCCGGGTTGAATCTCTACTACGCCGTCCAGAACATCACTGCGATTCCTCAGCAGTGGCTGATCGCGAATGAGCGCGGGAAAAACGTGGCAATGCAGAAAACCGGTTAGCCCGCTGCACCTAGAGCTTGCAGCGGCTCCGAGCGCTGCAGGCTTACCCAGTGGTGTCGAACCTGCAAATGAGCAGTGTTCATGCGCGTTACGTACATCGGCCACGCCACCCTCCTCATCGAAATTGGCAGGCAGCGGTTATTAACCGATCCAAATTTCGATGATACACTCGGCCGCTTCCTTCCCCGGGTCAGCCCACCGGGAATCGCGCTGGCAGACTTACCAGTACTCGACGCCATCCTGCTGACGCACGCGCACGCTGATCACCTTTCCTTCCAGACCCTGGACAGGCTTCCGCGTGACATCCCGCTCTTCGCGCCGCCAGCCATCGCCACCTGGCTCATCCGTCTCGGATATTCGCACGCCCGGCCTTTACCAGCGGACAGTCAAGTCACAGTGGGTGACGTTGTAATTCACGCTGCTACGGCCCAGCACCGCGGGAGTCGGTACTCGTTTGATCGCTGGCGCTCCGCGACGAACATGTACCTGCTCGACACAAGTACTGAGGCGTGCTTCTTTGCCGGTGACACTGCGCTGACGGCAGACACGCATCAGCTTGTGAGCCAAGTCATCCATCAAGGTGGCCGGGAGCTGGACATTGCGTTACTGCCAATTGGCCACGCGCCGTGGTGGAAACCGGGATTCCGACGCGGTCATTTGAGTGCCGCTGATGCCCTTCAGCTCTTCGATCGTCTACGCGCTCGCTATCTGGTCCCCTATCATTGGGGTACGTTCGAGCACGTCACCTCGGGTGCGTACGACGCAATCGAGGGCCTGAAGCACCTGCTCTCGACATACAATCGACGGAGCGACGTTCGCATTTTGGAGCCAGGTCATTTCCTGGAACACCTATCTGCTGACAGCGACGCTACCCGTGCCAACTCTGCTACCCGGTGAAGACGACACCATCGTTGCGCTGTCAACGGTACCGGGCCGTAGTGCAATCGCAGTCGTTCGCCTATCGGGTTCGGCCGCCTTTTCAATTGCCAGCGGGATAGTCAAACCATGGCCCCTCGAGCCACGTGTCGCATCCCTCTGCCGGATTTATGACCCACTCGATCAGTCGCTCATCGACCAGCCTGTTGTTACAGCATTCGCAGGACCGCGATCATACACGGGCGAAGACACGGTCGAGCTTTCGACACATGGTGGACATGCTGTTCCACAAGCAGTGCTTCGGGCGTTTCTCCATGCCGGTGCCCGAGAAGCTCAACCTGGTGAATTCACTCGCCGCGCCGTCCTCAACGGCAAGCTCGACCTAGTTCAGGCCGAAGCCATTGGTGATCTGATCGATGCCTCTTCCGACAGCATGCGTCGAATGGTGCTCCACCAGCTCGATGGCAGCCTGTCACGGCAGATTGACGATCTTCGAGACCGCCTGCTGAATGTCGAAGCGCTGCTCGCCTACGAGATCGACTTTCCGGAGGAAGATCATGGCCCACTGAACCGTGATCGAATCGGGAACGCCGCCGGTCAAGTAGAGTCGAATCTCCGCATACTGCTCGACACTGCACCAGCTACAGCGCTCGTTCGCGAAGGCGCCATCGTGGTAATTGCAGGACCGCCGAACGTAGGCAAATCGTCGCTGTTCAACGCTATTGTGGGCGAGATGCGGGCGATTGTCACCGACATTCCGGGAACGACCCGTGATGCCATTGAAGCGCCTGTCGAGTTCAACGATTGGCCGGTTCGGCTTGTCGATACCGCCGGTCTGCGACACACCGACGAGCTCGTTGAACGTCTAGGTATTGAGATAAGTGAGCGTTATCTCGTGAATGCGCATGTGGTTCTCGCCTGCGACGACCAACCCCAGCACCTGGGCCAGACGGTCGAGGCTGTTCGCTCGCTTGCCTCTGTCCCGGTCGTTCCAGTGCTGACAAAGGCAGATCAACTGGTGGGCGACCATGGTGTGGAACGTTTACCCGAGCGTGATGGTGCAGTGCTCGTGAGCGCGCACACACGAACTGGTCTTCAGACACTCGCCGCGTGTGTTCGAGAGGTGCTGAATGACCGCTACGGGACCATTCCAGTCAGTCGGCCGGCGCTGACACGGGCACGCCATCGTATCGCTATTGAAAAGGCGCGGAACGAAATGGTGGAGTTCCGCACCCACTGGTCGCGGGAAGAATTGCCAGCATCCATCGCGGCCGTCCACATACGGTCAGCGGTTAGCGCGCTCGATGAGCTGATCGGCGCCGTGGACGTCGATGACGTCCTCGGGCGTTTATTCTCGACGTTTTGTATTGGTAAATGAGAACCGCCCGCCCGCGGGTGTCGACTCGGCGATGGTCCCGCGTTATGCGGTAGCGGCGGCAGCTTCCGCGATGGCGGAAATCTCTGTGGCGCTGGCTCGAACCGCCCAATCAGCGCCGCGGGTCGTGAAGGCCGCGTCGGTCATGCGTGCCCCCAGGTAATACCCGCTGCGCTCGGGCATGACATAGCGGTCGATCGTGCGTGCCTCGTCGCTCATGCCTCCGGACAGATACCGCAATCGGAGTCCAAGCCCAGCCCGCTCAAGATCCTCAGCGGCGGCGCGTGCAATGACGGGCTCAAGCTCACGAATGCGCGCATACTGCCGTCGACCGTAGCCGAAGTACTCCCATGCGGCATGGCCCGGGCTAATAGCCCGCGATGTCTGGACCGCGAGCCCCTCGTTGATGAGCAGCTCGCGAAGGCTCGCACGCCGCCCCGTTTCCCAATAGGAGTAGTACCCGTTGGCCTCCTCGACGAGGCGTCGCACTTCGCTTCGACTTCGTGGCGAGGTGTACCGAACGGCGTGCGTGATCTCGTGGGCGAGCCACAACGGAATCAGCTCGGGCTCAAGGCCGAGACCTTGCGTTTCGGGGTTAGCGACGCTGGTGAAGTGCTCGAGACACACGAACGCGGTGCCACGGCCGTCGACGACGAGCTCTCCGGCGTTCGCGGCACCGACTCCCACCATGAGTACGACGTCAATGTCGGTGTCGTACTCGAGCAGTGCACCACACTGCTCTTCGGTGGATCGTGCGAGCGCCACTACGTCTGTTCGCTCGAGCATCGCGCGCAGATCGGAGCGATCTGCCAACGCAGCGAGCTGCACTACGTCTCGAAAGTGAGGGCCGTCAGGGTCGAGAACGTAGTTGTGCCAATAAGCCTCGAGGAGGCGTCGGTGAGTTTCGAAGTAGCGGTGATAGGCTGCGACGCGATCAGTGCTATTAAGTACGGCAAAAAAGTCAGGTAGCAGATTGATCAGCATCTCACCCGGAGCGCGGGGAAGCGGCGCAAGTGTTCTGGCGGGACGCGCGGCAAGATAGTGATGGCGTGAAGTGCGAACAAGAGAGAAGAGTCATCGAAGCTGGCACAGAATTTTCCTAGTCAAACGTTGAGCCTCGTCGCGTCAGGCAGAGCGGGGTCGAGGTGGAACGCTGGCGAGGTGCAGCACGATGACGACGCTCCAGCAGATCGAACTGCGGTGCCCAATATGTGAATCGACATTCCGCTCTCAGGCGGTCGTGTCGACGAACTCCTTCGGCGGGAAGCGCACCGACTTTCACGAACGCGCAGCGGGAACGCAGCCCCTGCCCTATCTGGTTCACACCTGCAATCGCTGCGGGTACTCGGGCGCTGAACGAGACTTCAGTGACGACGCGGAAGTCACCCCAATGCTCCGCGAGCACGTGTGGAACGAACTGACACCGCGACTTCCGACAGAGGCACTCTCGGGCTCGGAGAAGTACGAGCTCGCTGCGAAGATCGCCGAGTGGCAGTCCATGGAGCCGCGTCACATCGCGGATCTTCTACTGCGTGCCGCATGGTGCTGCGTCGACGAATCCGACATCGAAGCGGAGCGGTACTTTCGCCGGAAAGCAGCGTGGACGCTGGAACGCGCGCTGAATAGCTACGATGGCGTCATTCGGGAGGAGCGCGCCGTGCTTACGTATCTCGTCGGTGAGCTATGGCGTCGAGTGGGCGACGTAGCGCAGGCCAAGGAGTGGTTCGATCGCGTTCCGCCGGAGATCACCGACGCACAAACGCAACAATGGATTCTCGACGCGGCGCGACAACAGCGCGATTGTCCACGCGAGTGGTTCGGGTAACGGGAATGCCTGACGCTGGCTAACGCGTGCCGAACAGACGGTCGCCGGCGTCGCCAAGTCCGGGGAGGATGTATCCCTGCGCGTTGAGCTCACGATCGAGCGCTGCGCAGTAGATCGGCACGTCCGGGTGCGCGTCGCCGAGCCGCTGTACGCCATCGGGTGCCGCCACGAGACACAGGAAGCGGATGCGAAGACCGCCCGCACGCTTGAGCGAGCTGACGGCCGATACCGCGCTTCCGCCGGTCGCGAGCATCGGGTCGAGCACAAAGAAGTCTCGCTCGGCCGCGTCGCCTGGGACTTTAAAATAGTAGTCGACTGGCTCCAGGGTGTCGTGGTCCCGATAGAGACCAACGTGTCCGACGCGAGCCGATGGGACGAGTCGAAGAATGCCCTCAACCATGCCCAGACCGGCGCGGAGAATCGGGACGAGCGTGAGCTTCTTCCCACTGACCTGGTACCCGGTGGCCTGTTCGAGCGGGGTCTGGACCGTCACCGGGTCGAGGGACAGCTCCGATGTTGCTTCATAGGCCATCAGCATCGCGATCTCGTCGACGAGTTCCTTGAAGATCTTCGTCGGTGTTCGCCGGTCGCGCAGCAGCGTGATCTTGTGCTGAACAAGCGGGTGGCGCACAAGCGTCAAGTTCGCGAACGCGGGGGTGGTGGCCATGGGCGGGAAGCTACTATCTTCGCGCCCATGAAAGAATACCAAGCGGTCATCCACCGGCTCACGCGTCGTACGCGTGAAGATGAGGATGCCCTTACCGATTTGTTGAACGAGCGAATGCGCGGCGGCTGGGAGCCGGCGATGATGTCACAGGACGAAGAGCGGCTTACCCTCATCTTCCAGCGCGAGACGGATACCGACAGACACTGATCTCTGCCGTGCCCAGGTGATCTCACTGGTCTTCGCAGGAGACGACGGTACTCGCGTCATTCCTTCGCCTGTGACGCATCACGTGATCGGTGATGGACCGTACCTAACGCCAGCACTGTCACGGCCACGTCTTACTCAAGCCAATCGTGGAACTCGAATTCGTCGGCGCCGCGCGAGAGGTCACCGGATCGTGCCACATTCTTCGTGCTGCAGGCAAGACGATCGTTCTCGATTGTGGCCTGTTTCAGGGCAAGCGGACCGAAAGCCACGAGAAAAACCTCCGGCTGCCGGTGCCGATCGAGCAGATCGATGCGATCGTGCTCTCGCACGCTCACATCGATCATGCCGGTCGGTTGCCCTTCCTCGTCAGGCACGGTTACAACGGACCAATCTGGTGCACGCCGGCCACGCGTGACCTGTGTGCCGTGATGCTCGCCGACTCGGCACACATTCAGGAGAAGGATGCCGAATTCCTGGCACGACGTGGCAAGGAGCCGGTGGAACCACTGTACTCGCTTCGCCACGCCGTCCGGACGATCGAGCTCATGACTGCTGTCCCCTACCGGCGACCGTTTGATGTAGTACCCGGGGTGCGCGCGACATTCATCGATGCGGGGCACATCCTCGGATCGGCATCCGTGGCTCTGGACTGTACCGAGGGCAATGCGACGCGGCGCCTCGTGTTTTCCGGTGACATTGGCCGATCGGGATTACCGATCATCCGCGATCCGGAAGCGCCAGATGGCGCCGACGTCGTCGTCATGGAGTCCACGTACGGCAATCGAAGTCACGAGTCGGTGGAAGGCGCACGCGCGCGTCTGGCATCGGTCATTCGCGAGACTGCTGCACGGGGCGGCCGTGTCCTGATCCCGGCGTTTGCGGTCGGCCGAACGCAGGAGCTCGTGTACGATCTTCACGTGCTTGCGAGAGCCGGGGCCATCCCCGCCATCCCGATCTTCATCGACAGTCCGCTGGCCATCGATACCACGTCGGTGTTCGAGATGCATCCGGACGTCTTCGACCATGGCGAAGACCTCGTGCAGAAAGTGCAGGACCTTTTCCGATTCGACCTCGTGCGTTACACACGTAACGTCGAAGAGTCAAAGGCGCTCGCGACCATGCATGGTCCCATAGTCATCATCGCGGCGTCGGGCATGGTGGAAAGCGGACGTATTTTGCACCATCTCGCACAGGGCGCATCGGATCAGCGAAACACGGTGCTCATCGTCGGGTTCCAGGCCGAGCATACCCTCGGGCGCCGTATCGTGGAGCGACGTCCGGTGATCCGGGTCTTCGGCGAGGAGGTCCCGCTGCGGGCGGAAGTCGTCGTGATCAACGGCTACAGTGCCCACGCGGACCGTGCGGAACTCAGCTCCTGGATCGATCGTGTCCGTGAGCACTCGCCCCGGCTCCGTCAGGTGTGGCTTGTGCATGGTGAGCCACCGGCCCAGGACGAGCTGGCAACGGCGCTAGGCGCGAAAGGACTGACAGTGGGGTGTCCGTTGCCCCGGGAGCGACACGAGTTTTGAACTCAGCGCCGGGGACGCGTCAGGTGGGGGGAGAACGGCGGCTTTCGACGCCGGAGCGGATCCTGTACGCGGCTGCGATGCGTGTGGTCGCAGGTGGCACGGCCAACCTGAGCATGCAGGACGTGGCGGATGCGGCCGGTGTCAGCAAGGGCCTCATCCACTACCATTTTCATGACAAGGAAACACTGCTCACCCGCCTGATCGAGTGGATGACGCGGGAATCCATTGACCGCGAAGCAGCGACGTTGGCATTGAGTGCTCCGAAGACGGCGGTCGACGATCTATGGACCTGGGTCGCTGGTGAGATCGAACGGGGCCACCTTCGCGTTTTGAACGAGCTCGCCCAGGAACGCGGACCATTGATCAGCGACGCGATCCGGCAGTCGGCTCGTGTAAGGCGGGACGCCGCTGCCGTAACCGTCGATCGGTTGTTCGCCCTGCTCGAGCTACGTCCGCGGGTGCCTGTCCAGCTGCTCGCCGACGTCATCGTGGCATTCATCGATGGGCTCGCGATCCATGCATCGCTGGCCCCTGACGCCAACCACCGTGTTGCGTTCGATGTCCTCTGGCTCTCGCTTCTGAGCCTCGCGGAATAAGCGCGGCTGCTTAGTTTCGCCGCATGAAGCTGCCGTCGCGTCTCGGGAGTCGCGTCCTCGCCGGCGTTGTGATCGTCGTGATCGCAGCGTGGATCACTTCCGCGATTGCTGTCCTGATGTGGGGGGCTCGCGACGGCGCGCGTGCGTCCGACGCGATCGTGGTGCTGGGGGCGGCGCAGTATGTTGGACGTCCGTCACCGGTTCTTCGCGCGCGGCTCGATCATGCGCTCGATCTCTGGCAGCGGGGGCTTGCACCACGCCTGATCTTCACCGGTGGTATGGGCGCTGGTGACACGACCAGCGAAGCAGCGGTCGGTCGAGCGTATGCGTTACGGCACGGGGTCCCCGATACGGCCATCTTCATGGAGAACGAAGGCCGAACAACCCGCGAATCGGTCGCCGCCGTCTCCGTGATCATGCGCACGCAGCAGATGCGGACTGCCATACTCGTCAGCGACCCATTTCATATGCTCAGGTTGCGAATTCTCTCGACGCAGTATGGTGTGAACGCGTCCACCTCGCCCACACAGACGAGCCCGATCTCGGCGAACAAAGGTCAGGCACTCGGCTACGTCATCAGCGAGTCCATCAAGGTTCCGATGATGATTGTCGCACACACCTTCTCGCTTGATCAGCCCTAACGGTCGTATATGGCGATCGTGCTGACCTCGCGACCCGCCGACCGCGGGGTTCCCTCTGCCATAGACGTGGGTACAACTTACGATCATGCGGCTACCGATCGACACGTTTCGATTGGCGAACGGATTGTTCGTCACGCTTTCCGAAGATCACACGGCGCCGCTCGTCGCGGTGAATCTGTGGTACCACGTCGGCTCAGCGAACGAGCGCGCAGGCCGAACCGGTTTCGCGCACCTGTTCGAGCACATGCTCTTCCAGGGGTCCGCGAACGTCGCCGCGAACGAGCATTTCGAGCTGGTACAGCGTGCTGGTGGAACACTCAACGGTTCCACGTGGCTCGATCGCACCAACTACTTCGAGACCGTCCCATCCAATCAGCTGGCGATCGCGTTATGGCTGGAGGCGGACCGCATGGGTCGGCTGCTGCCGGCGATGACCCAGCAGAAGCTCGATACGCAGCGCGATGTGGTGAAGAACGAGCGCCGATGGTCCGTCGACAATCAGCCGTACGGGACGTGGTGGGAAAAACTGCCGGCACTCACGTTTCCTCCACAGCATCCGTTCCACCATTCGCTCATTGGCTCGATGGAGGATCTATCCGCGGCGAGCTTGGAGGACATCAGCCACTTCTTCGCGACATACTACACGCCTGACAACGCCGTGCTCTCCATCGCCGGCGACTTCGATCCGGCTGACGCTCGACGTCTCGTCGAGGAGTACTACGGCCCAATACCGCGGGGCGTGGGGCGGCCGTCGCTCCCGCCGATGGAAGTTCCACCGACGTTTGGAGAATGGCGGCGTGAGGTCGTGAGCGATGCGGTGATGCTGCCACGGCTATACCTCGCGTTTCGGTCGCCGGTGTTCGGCAGTGACGGCTACTATGCCGCGAGCGTGTGTGGCGCGATCCTTGGCATGCGCCGTGGAAGCCGGCTCCAACGCGCGCTGGTTCGCGAGCGACAGATTGCCGCCGATGCGACGGCGTTCACGTTCGACCTTCCGAAGGGCAGCGATCTGCTGGTCGTGGATGTTACCGCGCGCCCGGGCATCGATGGTGAAACGCTCGAGCAGGAAGTCGCGAACGAGATCGACCTGCTCCAGGCCAATGGTGTGACGGACGCGGAAGTAGAGCGCGCGGTTGCACTCATCGAGACGGATTTCGTCACCTCCATGCAAGCCGCCGGCGAGCGGGCAGATAAGCTCTCGATGTTCGCGACCTACTTCGGTGACCCGTCGCTGTTGAACGAACAAGTGGACCGCTATCGGCAGGTGCGCACGAGCGATGTGAATGCGTTCATCGCGAAGCGGCTCTGTGCCGATAACCGGGCGAGCCTCCTTTATGTCCCCCGAGAAGGCGAGGCCGAACCCGCCAACGTGGCGGACCTGGCCGAGACGGTCGTATGACGGTCGTCGCGGGACCGCCACGCCCGATACCCGGACCGACGCGCGACTACCGGTTCCCGGCGTTCGAGCGCCTAACGCTTCCCAACGGCCTCACCGTCGTCGTCGCGCCGGTCTCCAAGCTTCCAGTGGTGACCGTGGTGGCGCTCGTGGACGCGGGCGCCGCCGTGGACCCACCGGGGTGTGAGGGCGTTGCGCAACTGACGGCGCAGGCTCTCGCGGAAGGCACCGAGCAGAGCGACGGCACGCAGCTCGCCGAGCGGTTCGAACGACTCGGAACGGCGCTGGACACGAGTGCAGACTGGGACAGCACCACGATACGGATCACTGTCACGTCGGAGCGTGTCGCGGCCGCGTTGTCACTGCTCGCCGAGGTTGTGCGGTCGCCAACCTTTCCCGAGCGCGAGGTGGAGCGACTGAAGCAGGAACGACTTGCCGAGCTCCTGCAGCAGCAAACGGAACCACGTGGCCTCGCCGACGACATGTTCAGCCGATTCGCCTATGCGGGCGACTCGCGTTATGCATTGCCCGACGGCGGCCTCGAAGCAACCGTCGGCAGCCTGACTCGCGATGCCGTGACGGCGTTCTATCAGTCACGTTATGCGCCGTCGTCGACGACGCTGATCATCGTAGGGGACATCGACCATACGACGGCCCATGCCATAGCGGGCGATGCGTTCGGCACATGGGAAGGACGTGCGACGTCGCACCCGGCGCCGTCCGATCAACCGGCTCGGCTGACTCGCACCGTTCACATCGTCGGCAAGGCCGACGCGCCACAGTCGGAGCTTCGGGTTGGCCACGTGGGCGTGCCGCGCCGACATCCGAAGTATTTCCCGATCGTGGTGATGAACGCCATCCTCGGTGGACTGTTCTCGTCACGGATCAATCTCAATCTGCGCGAGGCGCACGCCTATACGTACGGCGCGTTCTCCTCATTCGATTGGCGACGAGGGGCGGGTCCGTTCACCATCGCGACGGCAGTTCAGAGCGACGTGACCGATGCTGCACTCCGGGAGATCATGCTGGAGATCGAGCGGATGCGTTCCGCCGAGGTTACGGACGCAGAGCTGACGCTGGCGACGAGCTACCTCGACGGCGTGTTCCCGATTCGGTACGAGTCGACGACGGCCATTGCGAACGCGCTCGCTGCCCTCGTGTCGTACGCGCTGCCCGATGACTACTTCGATCGCTATCGCATACACATTCGCGCGGTCACCGCGGGCGACATTCTCGATGCTGCGCGCGCGTACGTCCGTCCGGAGCATCTGCAGATCGTCACGGTAGGCGACCCCTCGGTCATTCGCGCTCCACTCGAGGCGTTGGCGCTTGGACCCGTTCACGTCTACGACGCCGAGGGCAATCCGGCAGCGGTCTAGCAGGTAGCGTCACCGGCAGGCCAGTCACAATCGAGTTGCTGACACGCAGTTGGCTCGCCCACCGCGCGGCCTGCTGTGCGCCGTTGGGCCTAAGCCGTCGCACACTGCGGGGCGCGTTCCCGGCGAGACATATCCGCGGGACCGGAATGTCCGTTGTGCGTACCTAACGACTCGGTCCCTCCCAGTCTCACCAGGCCACGCCACGCTTCACCACCCGTACAACTCCATGGAGAGTCACTGATGAGTGATAGTGCGCAGATCTCGACGCGTCGGATGTACACGGGCCGGATCATCAACCTGGACATCGACACGGTGCGCTTTCCGAACGGCAGCATCGGCGAGCTCGAGATGATTCGCCACCCGGGCGCGAGCGCTGTCGTGCCATTTCTCAGCGACCCGGCGGGTGACGATCCGCAGGTCTTGTTGATCCGCCAGTATCGGTATGCCGCGGAGCGCTACCTGTACGAAGTGCCAGCCGGCCGGCTCGACCCCGGGGAAGCGCCGGACGCTTGTGCTCGCCGAGAGCTGCGGGAGGAAACGGGATGCGAGGCTGAGCGTGTCGAACAGCTATTCACGATGTACACGACGCCGGGCTTCACGGACGAACGAATCCACGTCTTCATGGCTGTGGGGCTCACGCGCGGGGAGAACGCGCGCGAGGCGGACGAGTTCATCGAGGTCGAAACGATGCCGCTGTCGCGCGCACTGTCCCTGGTGGAGCGCGGCGAAATCCAAGATGCGAAAACCGCGTTATCCCTGATGTACGTGGCGGGGTTCAGGGCAGGGCGGTAGCGAAGTCATCCATTGAACCGGTACAAACCGGGCTGGTCAATTCAAAAAGTGTCCACAGTCGTGTCGCCAGAAAGGGACACTTTGCCCGGATCGCCGACGTATCCCGTACGCTGACAATCTGCTAACGCGTTCAAACATAGCGATTTAACAGTCGCGTTCAGACATTCCAACGGAGGGCACACCCTGTGCTTTACCAAGGAACCGAAAGCGAGTGGAGGTGAACCGTACGAACTCAGTTCTGTCAGACGCTGGTATTCCCCGAAGCTATCACTG
>Ga0207712_10000955_pt1 | contig 20837 bp, 19 predicted proteins | sample KBSS44metaG_FD_184402 | JGI IMG/M metagenome (GOLD analysis project Ga0207712, IMG submission 184402) | Switchgrass rhizosphere microbial communities from Kellogg Biological Station, Michigan, USA - KBS S4-4 metaG (SPAdes) (version 2) | ecosystem: Host-associated > Plants > Roots > Rhizosphere... | reverse complement strand
CCAATGTCCATACATACCGATTCATATTTCCTGTAAGAGAGAAATTCAAGGCTCTAACAGGACCATCCGGAAGTGTTGTTTTAACGGGTGAACGAAGCATATCATAACTAAGAGTTACAATGTCTGGGCTGACTTTCATACTCATATTCTGTGAATGATCCATCTGCATTGTATCAGTTTCAGTAGCCTCACCGGTAATCTCAGGATACATTGCTGAATTCATATCCATCATTTGATTGCTCATCTTCATACCCATATCATTCATTGTCCCATTCAGATTCATCATGCCGTTCATCATCTTCATTCCTTCAAAATATTTTAACCGTGGAAGCGTACGTGCAGGCATTTTATGACCAGTGCCTAACCACAAAGAAGAATATCCTGTTCTGTCTTCGGAAGTGGCTCTAAATTCATAGCTCATATTTTCCGGAATAGTTACAACAATATCATAAGTTTCTGCGGGTGCTATGATCAATCTATCTACTTCCACAGGAACCATGTCATTCCCATCATTTCCTATGACTGTTATCTTTCCAGCATAGCCGAGCCAGAAATAACTTGAAGCGCCGGCATTAACTACTTTTAGTTTTACTTTATCCCCCGCTTGAAATTCTGGAGCATTATTTTCTGATTTACCGTTGATGAGGAAGCGATTATAATAGACATCACTGACATCCATTGCTTTCATTCGCTTCCATTCATTGGTTAGCTTTGTTTTGAAATGTCCTTCCGTAATTGCTTCGGCATAGCTCTGCACACTTCCTTTCTTAATAGCAAACCAGTCGTTAGCTGTGCGAAGACGGCGTTGTACCTGCTTGGGATCATCATCAGTCCATTCACTTAACACAACGGTATATTCCTTATTAAATAAATTATTGGGCATTGACATTGCATCATCTGCAAATGAATGTGAGGTGTGGCCCATACCAACAGGCCCTTGCATTTCACTTCTTGATTTAAAGATCAATGCGCCATACATTCCTGACTGCTCCTGCAATGCACTATGAGAATGATACCAGTAAGTTCCGTTTTGCACGATTGGAAACTTATATAAATGAGTTTGACCCGGACCGATTTTTTTTGTAGTTAAAAAAGGAACACCATCAGCCTGGTTTGGTAAGATCACACCATGCCAGTGCAAAGAGGTTTCTTCATTTAAAAGATTGTGCAAGTAAATCTCAGCGGTGTCACCTTCAGTAAAAATTAATTCCGGTCCCGGGATCAGACCATTAATTGCAATTGCTCTTTTATTTTTCCCGGTAAAATTTACAAGAGTATCTTTTACGTACAGATGATAACGAACCGTGTTACCTGCCGTCACTATTATCTTACCGGCAGGCTGAACACTTATATCCTTTTCAGCATGATCCATTGTACTCTCCAAACTATCTTCCTTCATCGCATTCATCTTCATTAATGTATCCTTTCCCTCATTTCGCCCAGTCGTATCTATTTTCTCCAATACATTATTTTTGGGATTAGATTTTGATACAGCAACTTTTATTGTCTTTTTTACTAACACCATTCCACAGATAGGACAATTACCCGGTTTGTCCTTTTGGACCTGTGGATGCATCACACAAGTGTATATCACTTTCTCTTTAACCTGCGCAACAACATCAAGGCTTAGAAGAAGTATAAAGACTGAAAGTAAATTCTTCATTGTTTTTCTTATATGAACAGGCAGCAGTAAATATCCCTGAATCAAGTTAGCCTAGAGACTCTTCTTATTGACCAATTGTTTCCACTACTTTTCCGCAACTTAACATGGCATTACCGTAATAGGGATTCTTAATAGTCTTTTCATTACTTAACCAATTAGCTTTCTTCATGGGACAATAAGCCTGGTAAACGGGTTCCGCGGTTAACTTCACCGATTTTGCCAATGCTATCATATTGTTTGAGAAATTGACAAAAATTTCCCTTTGCTTCTTAATGTCTTTTGATTCTGAAATGGAAGTTGCGTCTTTCAACAATGTATTGATATTTCCTTCAGAGATCAATTTATAATCGATGCTGTTGCCAACTTTGATGAATTGATCCGCACTGCTGGAAGCATTCGCCGCATTCCCATCTACCAATGCATCTTTGATGGCATAATATTGCGTGAGCAATTGAGATAATTGTTTTTGCTGAGTACTGTCCTGCGAATAGGATTTAACTGAAAATAACAGGCTTGCAAAAATGACCATAATTGATAAACTATTTTTCATTGTTATAAGTTTTAGATTATGAGATGATCTTTATTTGCAACATTCCTTCTTTACAAATAAGGATCGAATAAATTTCAATATTGATCTGATCCATTTCATTGCATTATTAAAAGCGAAAACAATGCCATGCCCACCATTAACAGGTCTTCGATCAGTGTAACGGCACCAACAGGAACGTTAAATACAGAGCCCAAACATGCACAACGGATATTTCTTTTATTCAGGATCGTTTCAATCACCCCGATCGTACTAAAGCCCATCACTGCGATGGTGATGATATTCGTGTAAAATGGTTGCCAGTTGCTGATATACGCCAAACCCAATCCCAACTCAATAAAGGGATATATCAAACCGTAGATCCGAATTTTTTTTGCCAGCAGATCATAACCACTGTAACTATCAGCAAATGCTTTTACATCAAGTAACTTGAAAAAAGAAAGAGCTATAAAAAAACCACCCATAAAATTATTCATCCAGGGCATCCACCTGATCCCATCTGATGACCATGCTGTTAAGATAGCGATTCCTGTAATGTAGGCAAAGGCGATCAGTAAGGGTTTATAACTAACCAGCCAGCCTTTAGCTTCCAGTTCCATTTGTATCTCATGCTGATCAGTCGCCTCCATGTCTGATATAGCAAATTTTCCGGCTTTATCAATTGCCCGCTGCAAAGCGGTAAGCGGAATATGATGCGCCATGCTAATTGTAGCCTGCGGATTTTTTAGCTGTACCTCAGCTTCTGTCACATCGCCCAATTTCAATAACTCGCCTTTTACTTTTGCAATGCAACTTCCGCAATGCATGCCCTCTATTCGATATGTATGTGTCATAATCGTAGGTTTTATGACCCAAATTTCCTAATAGAATCTCTGCAGCCTATTACACAATTTTGTATAAGTGTTACATCTTTTAAGGTTAAAGGCTGTCGAGGTGTTTTCTATGATGGCCCTTAAGATTTTTAAACTGGCTGGGAGTAAAACCAGTTATTTTTTTAAACTGGTTTGAAAGATGGGCAACGCTGCTGTACCCAAGCTTATATGCGATCTGGTTAAGTGAAAATTCATCATAAACCAGCAGCTCTTTTGTCTTTTCAATTTTTTGTAAAATAAAGTATTGCTCAATGGTTGTATTTTCAACCGAAGAAAAAAGATTACTGAGATAACTATAGTCCTTATGCAATTTGTTTGTAAGATGGGTTGAAAGATTCACATTCATTTCATCGAGTTCGCCGTAATGAACAAGCTCCACGATCGCATTTTTGATCTGTTCGATCAATTTCATTTTTTGATCATCGAGCAGCTCAAAACCTTCCAATGCCAAATTTTGACGGATATTGTTTAATTGCTCAGCATTCAAACTATCAATGGTCTCAACCGCACCTAATCTGATTGTTTTTATTCCAGCCCCTGCTTCCTGAAAAATGCCCGTTACTGTTTTGATGCAACGTGCACAAACCATATTCTTAATATTAAGCTCCACTTTTGACAGATAATTTCATCAAACATAATTTCTTTTTACCAATTAAGTTTCCATAAAAAAAGAGGGCTGAATTGAACATTTCACTACATATTACTCATGTCATGCCCCGACATCGGGTTTGCTCCTTTCTTGAAAATATATTCGCTTTGTAATAAATAGGCCCCGGAAATCACTACCACATCACCGGCACTTAATCCTGATTTGATTTCAATCCTATCATCGCTTTCCAAACCAACTTGCACCATTTTATTTTTATAAGAATGAGTTCCTGTCTTTATCCAAACCGTTGCGCCTTTACCATCACGAATAACTGCATCAATAGGTAATGTCAGTGAGTTTCGCTGGCGGCTCTTTAATATTACATAAGCCGGCATCCCCGGTTTCAGTTGATTGCCGTTATTGGGAATGCTTACACGAATCAAATTGATCCTTGTATCGGGATTGATCTCAGGATTTACAAATTCAATTCTTCCTTTTATTTCCTTTCCATCAAAATCAGGAAGCTGAACAGTAGCAACACTGCTTCTGTCCACTTCAGCCAACTGTGAAGTGTACACCTGCGCCTCAGCCCAAAGCGTTGATAGATCAGCCAGCTTTACAATGGTACCACCTTCCATTATATAATCGCCTTCACGGATATCCAGTTGAGTAATGTATCCTGCAGCCGTACTGTAAAATGTAGTGGTTGGTGTTGCTTTTTTGTTGTTTGTCAGTTCCTCTATCTGTGTTTCATTCATGCCCCATAGCAACAATTTATTTTTGGCGCTTCGCAATAACTGGTCAAAGTCTATCGCCGTTTCATTTGCAAATGATTTCTTTTGTTCCAATGCAAGTAAATACTCCTGTTTGGCATTGTTTAGCTCTTCGCTGTACAAATCATACAAGGCTGCGCCTCTCTTCACATAATCGCCAAGATTTTTAAAATAGAGCTTTTCTACCCGTCCCATCACTCTTGAGCTGACAGCATTTGCTTTTACCTGGTCGAAATTTAATGTGGCAGTTAATACCAATTGGTCGCCGATAGTTCCGTTTCGGATAGTATCGGTTTTAATATTGCCAAGCTCAACCTGTTGTTCGCTTAACAGAATTTCATCTTTATTTTCGCCACTACTTTTTTTTACCTGTGTAAGCTCCATGTGACAGATAGGACATTTGCCCGGTTTGTATTCCACCACCTGCGGATCCATAGAGCAGGTGTAATAAGTGTCAGCGTCTATGACTATTTCTTTTTTGTTTTTGCATGATGTAAACAACAACAAAACAGCTACTATCATTATGATATATCGCATAATCAGTTTTTTATTTTAATAAAGCTTTCACTATCCATTAAATACTGGGCATTCGCTGCAACCGAATCAGTTTCATTCAATCCGTTCAAAACCTGTATATGATTTTTGTGCATAATGCCTGTATTGATTTTATGTGCCTTGAAACCGCCATTTGATTTTTGAAACACTACCTTATCGATACCTAACGAAAGCACGGCTTCCTTCGGCAACCAATAAGCATCTTTTGTATTGCCGAAAATAGTGGCCCTCACCTGGCTGCCAATAGGAATTTTCAATGTGCTGTTATTAAAATAGACTCTTGCTGTGAGTGTCTTATTTTCTTTTCTGTAAAAAGGTTCGATAAAATCTATTGTCGCCCTGAAATCGCTGGCTGGGGCAGTTTCAGGAATAACTCTTACAGTATTGCCAACTTTTACAAGCGACTGGTTTTCTCCATAGACATTGAGAATGGCCCATGCACGATCAGGATTGTATACAGAAAAAATAGATTGCCCTTTTTGCAGATACATCCCTTCTTTCAGTGAAAGCTCTTCGGTGATGAGTGAAATATCTTTCATCAAAGCAGGTTCATTGTTCATTGTGCCTTTATCAGCAGCTTCATGAATATGCCCAGAATAATTACTGTACACAGCAATAGTGAGTGATGGCTGGCCTGATTGTATAACATTTTCCAATTGCTGGTTACTCATTCCAAGCAAAAGGAGTTTTTCTTTTGAAGCCTGTATCATCGCATTGTTGACTGCATCATTCTTTAATAGAAATAAAAGATTTTGCTGTGCAGTAAGTAGTTCAGGACTATAAATGTCGAGAATGTGTTGACCTTTGCTGATTCTCTGGTAGCGATACTTTATGTACAGCTTTTCAATCCGGCCAGATACTCTTGCAGATATGCTGCCCACCTCTCTTGTATCATAACCAATATATCCCAATGCTTCAATTTCTATCTGCTCTTCTCTTTTCTGAATGTTGGTAACAGGAATGGATGAAACAACAAACTCATTAGTAGGTTTCAGTAGTGACCCCAACTCAACTCCGCTTACTTTTTTACTATCAGTTTCTTTTTTTACTAATTCCATTCCGCAGATCGGACACCGGCCAGGTTTGTCACGTATTATTTCCGGATGCATAGAACAGGTGTATAAATCTTTTGCTGTTTCACCCTTATGCGTAACATGAGTGACCCTATTGTCATTGCATGCTGTAGCAATAAACAACAGGACTGAATAAAGTATATAAGTTATCTTTCTCATTTCTTTTCCATTAATCTTTCTAATGTCACCTGTAGCTCAAGTGCCTGGCCAAGCAAACTTGTATATTCAAGTTGTTTCATGTACAATATTTCCCATGCATCGTAAAGCATAAACAACTCTTCAGTATTTTGTTCGTAACCTAGTTGTATGCTCCTATAGTTGTTTCTTAATGCAGGAATAATATTTTCATCATAAAGTTTTAGCTGCTTTTTCTTTAATTCCAATTCATTTCTCATTCCATAAGCCATGCCACTGTATTCATTCACCATCATTTCTTTTTGCGATTGCAGTGCAGTTGCTTTCCATTTCAGGCTTTCTATATTAGCCTTGTTCATTCTTGTTGAACTTGCGATTGGAACTTTTAGCATCCCCATAAGTGAATATTGCATCGGAAGGCCACCAAATCCAAACATGTGCTCATAACGGACGCCGAATTGCGGCCTAAGGCTTTTTCTCTCAGTTTCCTGCTTCAACCACGTAAGATTGATCTCTTTATCCACAGCTTTTAAATCACTACGGCTGCCATAAAAAAGAGTACTGTCAAATACAGTGTTAGAAAAATCACTTAACTGGAAGGTTGTATCAATCTCAAATTCCATCATTGGATTTCGATTCATGAGTGCATTAATCCGAATTCGTTGCTCCTTAATATCATTTTCAACCATTAACCGCATATTTTGCAAATTGCCTAATGCAGCTTTTGCTTTGTAATAAGCACTGATTTTCTCCAAACCATTCTTGTATCTTATCTCTGCATTCTTAATCATAAAGTCGAGCAGCTTTTCATCCTGGTCAATAATAGCCAGCTTCTTTTTCATGATCAGCCATTCATAATAATATTGTTTGGCATCGTTAACCAATTCGTTTAATGACGCATTCTTTTTTTCTTTTTCTACTGACGACATAGCCTCCATGTATGCAGCTTCCGCATTTTTCTTACCCCTACCCGGGAACATTTGCTGCCCGCCAATCATGTACTGTCCCATGCCCGGCTCTCCGGTTGGACCTTTCTTCCACATGTCTGGATTATAAGGCGTCATCCAGAAACCTGTGCTAAACTCTGGCGGCATCCAGTTTTTTGCACCTTTTGCCGCTTCATCCATTGAGCGAATTTCATTATCATACATTTTTACCACCGGGTGTAAAACTGTGATACTATCAATGATAGCGTCCAGCTTCATTGTTTGAGCCTTACTATTAAAAGCAATAGCAAGGGCAAACAGCATCGGAAAAAATTTATTCTTTCGCATCGATTAATTCAATTTTGTCTTTACGTTTAAGTTCTCGTTCTTTTATTATTTCAAATATCACCGGAGTGATAAGCAAAACATAAATCGTAGATGTGATAGTTCCTCCAATCAATGGAATGGTGATTGGCCGCATAATATCACTTCCAACTCCGGTTGACCACAGGATCGGGATCAAACCAAACAGACCAACTGACACTGTCATTAATTTCGGTCGCAATCTTTTTGCAGCACCCTGTATCACATATTCCCGGATAATTGCAGGAGAAAGTGTTGATTTTGAATTACCATGTGTTGTCACCATGTTCTGCATCGCTTCATTTAAATAAATAGTCATCAGCATGGCAGTTTCTATTGCCATACCAAACAAAGCAATAAAGCCAACTGCAACAGCCACTGACAAATTCACGCCATAGAAATAAACCATGAATACACCTCCAATCAATGCAAAGGGAACAGTGAGCATCGTAACGAGTGATTCTTTAAATGAATGATAAGTGAAATACAGAACCAAAAAAATAATGATAAGCACTACCGGCATTATCAGTTTTAAAGTTTGATTGGCCCTTATCTGGTTTTCCCATTGCCCGCTCCATTCCAGAAAATACCCTTTGGGTAATTTGCTGACAGCCTGGTTCAGTTTCTGCTGCGCCTCTTTCACCGTGCTACCTAAATCTCTTTCCCTTACATTGAACAAAACGGTTCCCCTCAACATTGCATTTTCAGAATTGATCATCGGCGGGCCATCATTTAATTTTATATCTGCCACAGCTTGCAATGGAATGGGGCCGTAACTCATGGTTTGCAGCTGCAAACGTTTCAATGCCTCCAGGTTATTACGGAAATCTTGTCCATACCGTGCATTCACTGAAAACCGTTGACGGCCTTCAATTGTAGTGGTCAGTTTCATTCCACCCAATGCACTTTCAATAACCGTATTCACGTCATCTACACTCAATCCGTATCTGCCAATCTCATCTCTTTTTATTGTGATATCAATGTATTTACCACCAGTAATTGGTTCTACATATAAGTCTTTTATTCCATCAATTCCCTCTAATTGTCTTTTTAGTGTTTGTGCAAAAGCATAGATGCTGTCTAAATTTTGCCCGTATACTTTCAAGCCTACATCAGTACGGATGCCTGTGGAAAGCATATTGATACGATTGATGATAGGTTGGGTCCAACCATTGGTAACACCGGGTATCTGCAGTTTTGCATTTAACTGATTAATGATACTGTCTTTTGTTATTCCTTTCCTCCATTCATTTGTTGGTTTCAACAGAATGATAGTTTCAATCATGCTGATAGGTGAATTATCCGTTGCTGTATTTGCCCTGCCTGCTTTACCCAGCACATGTGCAACTTCCGGAACAGTACCGATCAGTTTATCCTGTACCTGCAACAATCTTTTTACTTCTGAATTGGAAACATCAGGTAATGTAACCGGCATGAATAACAATGAACCTTCATCCAACGGTGGCATAAACTCAGAACCCAAACGTGTCATCATTACTATACCAACAGCCAATGCAACCAAGTTGATAGCAATAGTTGTTTTTCTCCATTTCAGACACCATTTTAAAATCGGAGTATAAATTCTTTCTAACGTTCTTGTAATAGGATTGGCACTTTCTGGCTTCAACTTTCTTCCTTTCAAGAAAAATGAAATCAGTACAGGTGTAAGAGTGATCGCAAGGAATGCATCTATAAGTAGTATAAATGTTTTTGTCCATGCCAATGGGCTAAATAGTTTTCCTTCCATGCCTGTTAAAAGAAAGACGGGAAGAAAAGAAGCAACGACAATGATTGTTGAGTAGAAAACACCCGGCCCCACCTGCTTGGATGATTTTTCAATGATCATCATTCTTTCTTCTTCGCTTAATGGATCACGATTTTTAAATATCTTTTTTAACGCATTCATTTAACAGCAATTTTTATTTGTTTGTTTCGGTGGACAAGGGAAATTGCCATGAGAACAAAAAACACAGCAATCTCCTTCTTTAGGTTTTATTACATTCTCGCAGTTAGTGCAGGTATAGAAATAAACGCATGCATCCAAAGGCATTTCTTCTTCTTTTTTATACCCACAATACGGGCATGTGATCACACTGATTTTTTCAACTGTTGCCATTGGTTGCCTTTTTAAGTTGTTCCTCACTGAGATGACGGTATGCATTTTCCACCATCACAATCCCATCATCCACCACCACACCAATAGCGAGAGCAATACCGGTTAACGACATGATGTTGGAAGAAATGTCGAACATTTCAAGAAAAATAAAACCGGCCGCCACAGAAATTGGTAATTGAATCAGAATAATCGCAGCGCTTCGCCAATGAAAAAGAAAGATCAGCACAACAAGGGACACTACAATCATTTCTTCAATCAATGTTCCTTTCACAGATTCAATTGCCTCCTGGATTAATGTACTTCTGTCGTACGAAGTTTTAAAAGTTACTCCCTCCGGCAATCCCTTTTCCACTTCTTTCATTTTCATTTTCACTGCTCCAATTACTTTATTGGCGTTCTCGTTGTAACGCATCACCACGATGCCGCCCACCACCTCTCCCTTTCCGTCCGCATCAAAAATGCCAAGACGTAGATCACCGCCCATCTGTACACTACCTATATCTTTTACTCTTACAGGGATACCATTATAATTTGTTAATGCAATGTTCTCTACATCCTCTTTATTTTTTATATAACCCAGCCCACGAATGATATAGGCCATATCAGCCATTTCAAATTTTCTTCCACCTACATCATTGTTGTTTGCTTTTACTTTATTCATCACATCCATCAACGAAACATTGTAGAACTGCAGCTTTACCGGATCGACCACCAGTTGATATTGTTTTTCAAATCCTCCAAATGATGCAACCTCTGCAACTCCGGGAACTGTTTGCAATGCAAACTTGATGTACCAATCCTGCAAGGCCCTTTGTTCACCCAAATCCATTTTCGGAGCATCGAGATGATACCAGAAGATATGTCCCACACCTGTACCATCGGGTCCCAGCGTCGGGGTTATTTCATTCGGCAATAAACGTTGTGCATAATTCAACCGTTCTAATACTCTTGTTCGTGCCCAATAGATGTCCACGTTATCTTCGAAAATCACATAAACAAAACTCATCCCGAACATGGAGCTGCCGCGGATATTTTTAATTTTCGGAATACCCTGCAGGTTACTCACCAACGGGTAAGTTACCTGGTCTTCTATTACCTGCGGACTGCGACCCATCCATTCAGTAAAAACTACCACCTGGTTTTCCGATAAATCCGGAATGGCATCAATGGGGTTCTTCCTGATAGAATAAATGCCCCACGCAAACAGGCCGCCTGCAAAAAGCAGGACGATAAGCCTGTTGCGCAGAGCCAGTTCAATTAATTTACGAACCATGATTAGTTGAGTTATTATTTGATTACTTCTTCAACCTTACCGCACTCAGGCATTTTAGCACCGAAATAAGGATTGTTTAGTTCTTTCATTTCGCTAAGCCACATCGCGCCGCCTTTGCTCTTATTATACATAGGGCAATGGTCATGGTAAATTGGCTGACCTGCACCAAAAGCTTTTATCAATTCATAAATCACTTCGCTCATCATTGCAAAATGTTCCCGCTGATGCTCGATCTTATCACCATTCTTACCGATGTGTTCCGCATGTTCTTTCAACTCCTCTTCAATATCATCATACACTTTCTTTTGGTCAGAAGTAAAAAATGATTTATCAATTTTGCTCATCGCTTGTTCCATGGCTTTTCCACCATTCGCTGCTTCGCTTCCATTATCATTAGCCAACGCATTTTTAATGTGCAGGTAATGACCCACAATTTCTTTGAGGGATGCTGCTGCCTTTACATCCACATTGGTATAAGTTACCGCAACTTCTTTGATTTCCTTATTATCAGTAGTAGTAGCATGCTGAATAGTATCCTTATTCATTTCATGCCCCTCCTGCACATTTTTAGTTCCGCTGTTATTGCAGGCTGCAAAAAGAATAGCACTGATGGCTAATACGCTGGTGAGTTTCTGTTTCATTGTTTTGAGATTTTGATATTAATTATTGTTGATTTTAGATCTATCAACTTTTTTTTCTGTTAAATCCATGCCACACTTGGGACACTTGCCGGGATTATCTCTGGCTACATCGGTATGCATACTGCAGCAATATGTTTTCATTACTTCGGTTTTCATTTGTTCTTTATTTGAAAGAGACAATTTTTTCCCGCACTGAGGGCATTTGCCAGATTTATCACTAACTACATCAGCATGAACAGGGCAGGTATAGTTCTTTGTTACAGCAATCTTCATTTCTTCTTTTTTGCTTAATGATAATTCCATACCGCATTTAGGACATTTCCCCGCCTTATCCATCTTGACATCCGGATGCATTGAACATGTGTATAGAACAGTATTTTGAGTGGTGTCTTTTTTCCCTGCTTTTTCCTGCGCAAAAACAGTAACCGAACTGATAGTCAAAGCTGCTATCAACAGCATCATAATCTTTTTCATATAAATAAATTTTAAAGAATAAATAATATAGATAAAAATGCAAATAACCCGGCAATACATGATTGCCCGGTTTAAACAATCAGGTAAAATCTAAATACGGAAAACGCTATTGAGAATATAGATCCCGACGCCATTGTTTCGCGGAGGTGCGTGGCTCAGGTGATTTTCTTGGATTATGGAACTGAAATGATATTCAGAAGTATAAATAAAAACAGCTGGCGTAGTAACCGCTGCCATCTGTATAAGTTGGAAAGAAGACTCAGCTACTTTCTGATCAATATTGTTTTTTACAAACTTATTTTCATCCTTGCAACAACCTCCATCTTTTTCCATCCCACATTTACTGCATTTATCTCCACCTTTCAATAAGCTCCAATTAATGAACTTATCCATGCAATAATGTAAATGAACCGTGGCACCCACTGAAGAAGCGAGATAGAAAGCAGCAAATATGGATACCAGTATTTTTTTCATATCATGGTAAAATTAGAAATAGAGACCTTTTATTAAAATGACTGAGGTCATCCTGGTAAATCATTTTTCATGACTTATCTCACTTCGTTGACTTTTTTTGCAGCGCATTCAGGAAAATATATTCATAGCTCACCATCCAGCTACTTTTCATATTCCTGTAAATATCACTCTTCAACTCAAAACGATAGCCAAGATTTAATTTGCTGGTGCTTTTAAAGATCAATTGTAATGAGGGAGCAAGATCGAGATAATATTTTTCGTATTCCCAATCAAGATTTTGTCCGCCCAACAACTCAGCGTAGATATTGAGGTTAGTCTGATTGTAATCTTTATACTCTAATGGTAAAACAAGGTAACCAGCAGATAAAGAATAATTCAGACTTTGAAAAGCATACTGCTGTGGCTTGTCGCTTCTTTTTTCATCCAATACTTCTATCAGGCTTGCGGTGCCTGACACAGCGAACTTATTCCAAAGTTGCGTAGCTATTAGGCCTGCTTGCACGCCACTATGATCCCCCATTAAGTTTAATTCATTATGCTGAAGATGATTCCTGCTGTATGCTGCCGTTGCAAATGCAGCCATGCGAAAATGCTTATGCACATCATCATTTGACAGAAAACGATACTTGGCATATACTCTTGCTGACTCGTAATAAAAAAAATTTTCATACATGTTGGAGAAAGTAAGACCTGCATGTAACATCCATTTTTTACTTAGCCCAAACATAACTTCCGGACTATAACGCTGATCCACCTTGTCTCCATGCACACCATTGCCAAGCATAGCATTCAACTTCAGGCTCATTGATTTTGCCGGCATGTTAGAGGCCGGTTCTGTATATGGAAAAAGCTCCTGAGCTGTAGCATTGAATCCTATTAATACCAGGAATGCAGGTAAAAATATTTTCATTTTAAATTTTATAACCCAAGGAGTTCTTTAATTTTCTTTTCCAGGTCATCTTTTTCAAGATTGATCGCCACCACATCTCCATTTTTATTTATTAGAAATGATGCCGGTATTGCATCCACTTGCCATTTTGCTGCAGCCATTGCATCCCATCCACCAGGATCAATCCCTGACATCCATGTGATCTTATCCTTAGCAGCCGCTTTTTTCCAGTCATTCTTTTGATCATCCAGTGAAACACTTAGTATTTCAAATCCTTTATCCTTATACTTATTGTACATTTTTACCAAATGCTTATTTGAGTACCGGCATGGTCCACACCAACTTGCCCAGAAATCAAGTATAAAAACTTTCCCTTTTAAAGATGAAAGTTTTATCGAATCACCTTTTATGCCTACAACTGTAAAATCAAGACGATAATCAGTAATGTTAGGGATCGGTCCTTGTGCTTTGATTGCTGATGCAAAAAAAGTAAAAATTAAACTAAGGGTAAGATTGCGAAGGTTCTTCATTTCGTTTTTATTAAGAAAGTTTTTCTCCCGCTATTAGCGGGAGAAAAACTTTTGATCAAATGATAACATGATAGACTCTTTCTTCTGAATGCATACCATCTTTAACACAACAATTGCCAGCTTTGCCTGTCTTAATGCATTCCATTTTTGTAGCAGCGCTAAACTTTTTAAAATCCTTTGCTGAAAGAAAATCCTTATCAACAATAGTTAAAGTCTGCTCCCCATTCAACACTTTATCGCTGTTGCTTACAAAATGAAAATTCTTGCCATCAAGCTCCAGGTGTTTATCTTTTTGGACACTCACATCAGAGAAATTCCCTGTTATTTTAAATGATGCAACAGAAAACCCTGCATCTTCCACCGCTTTCTTCAACGCATCAAAATCAGCATTATTGTTTTCCTTAAAGATGATAGTATATTCCTGGTTTTTAATGTCCACTTTTACTTCCTGTACAAATGGAACTTTCTCCAATGCCACTTTAACGGCCTTTGAACACATGGAGCAGGTGAGCCCACTTGCCTGTAAGGAAGCTTTAGAAAACTGCGAGAAGCAGCCTATGTATATGAATGCTGCAATTAGCAACAATAAACTCTTTTTCATGTTACTCTAATTTAAAAATAAATCACGATTTTTTACAGCAGCCTTTCTCCGCACAGACTGTCATATCACATTTGCCGTCTTTGCAACAACCCGCATCTTTACAAGCCTGCATTGTACATTTACCATCTTTACAGCAATCCATACCTGCACAATCTTCTTTGGTGCATTTGCTGTCTTTGCAACAATCCATTTTCTCATTGCTTGTTGACGCAGTTGCTGTTCTATCATATTTGCAGCAGTCATGAAGTTTATCGTATGCTTCAGTTGTAGTTTTTGCACCTACATTATCATACCCTGCATCGGCAATGCTTTTCTGAATTTTGGCAAGATTGGATGAAGTGGAATTGTATTTAACCGTAATGACCTTTGTGTCTTTATTCCAATCAGCATAGCTGGCACCGGCTGCTTTTGCAGCTTTTTCAATTTTGGCTTCACACATGCCACAATTTCCAGAAACCTGGAAGGTTTCTGTTTTTGTCTTTTGAGAAAAAGATGTTGTTGCAATTGCGCAACAAAGAAGAACAGTTGAAAATATTTTTAGCGATTTCATGATCTTAAATTTAGAATTTTAATTCGATTAATTTTTTATTCATAGAACATACTATTCATTTTAATGCTGAATAGTGATATGAACGTACAAGTGTGCGACGCAACCAACGTTCATAGTAGCACATCTGCCGGGTTCATAAAAATTAATCTCAGATCCTGAAAACGCAATTTTGTAAGTAGCTGTCCTGCTTACTTAATGGAGGGGAATGTGTTTGTAAGTAAAGTGGATGAGTTGATCTGACCAAAAGTGTTTCATTCCAAAGCGGCAGGTCAGCAACAACGACATCAGGCGAAGTAAATTTAAAACTGATAGCAGATGTTTGCTGATCATCCTGGATCTTAAAGATCTTCACTTCATCTTTGCAACATTCATTGCCTTCTGATTTATGCATACCGCATACACCACAATAATCAGATTTGTTAGCGCCGATCTTTACCGAATCAAAACTATCCATGCAGTAGTGAAAACTAATTACCACACCGCTGCTGAAAGCAACATATAAGATCAGCAATATAGATGCAATGGACTTTTTCATCTTAGAAGTACACAAAGATAATACGAGTTTCTATTAAAATCGTATGACTTTTAAAAGAAATCTATGAGTGGTAAGGTTTTGTTAATCAGTTAAGAAATGTCCAATAAATACTCAAGCGGAAGTTCAAACCCGGGTAAGGGTAGTCAGGAGCGGCAAAATTATTATGCCGGAAACCCAAACCATTTTCAACAGTTAAAGTGTTCAGGTTCTCCGCACGAATAAAGGCCCGGAAATTACGAATTCGGAAGTGTATATATGCCGCAATATCAGGACGGTTGCTGATGCGAACACTGTCCTGGAAAAAGAATTGTCCCGTCGCTGGTGAATATCCATCGGCATTATATGGTGTATGGTACTTTATTTCAAATCCCGTTGCAATATTCAGTTTCTTAAATCCTAGCGTTCCCTCATAACCGAAACGGTTGCGGGTAAAGAACGTTGGCAGATTGAGATCAACATTTCCTGTTTTTTGTTGAAAATAAACATCAGTATGCCATAACCATCGTTTACCAATTCTAAATACTTTTCCGAGAGATATCTGTAAAACATTAAACAGGGCATTTTCCTGCTGCACTTTGTAATAATCTGTGTAATAAGTGTAGTTAGCCGCAAGAAAATAGTTACCGGAAATTTCAAGGGCAGGCTTTGCCAAATAAAATGATCCGTTGATCAGAGTAATATTTTCTTTGTTGAGATCTTTTGGTGTATCAAAATAAAAACTGCTACGATGATCAAAAGAAAACGAAGGGGTTCGGTTTACGTTTCTAAAACTGAGGTCAATATAATCTCCTTTCCTTGAAACGATCCTTTTCAAGTTCATAGAAGCTTCATAATCGCCCGAATTAAATCCCGCAAAATAAAGTTTCCCTGCGATTGAAACATCCCATTTCTTATCACGTGTCATATTCCTGTACTCACCCTGCCCAACCAGGTTGTAAAACGAACCGTTAAACGAATCTGTAACTGCTTTCAGATTTTGGACAATTATGCCGAGCTTAAGAAACTGCAATTGGTTTTTTGCGTCAGGAAAGGTGTAGATCGAAAACTCATTATTTATTTCTTTCCACCTGTCGAAAAGTGTCAATGTACTATCAACCAAAGCATAATTATATGCAGTGTCGTAATAAAATGGAGAAGGATAATAGCCTATATCTAAATTAGGGGTGTCCTGGAACTTTAACTTATAAGTGCTATACCTGAAGACATGTTCAAACCTGAGCCTGGGATAAAATAAAGGAATGACTACTGAGTCACCGACTATGGAATCCTTTTTACCAAGATCATACTGTTGCTTGATCATGAAGTGAAGATCAGCGTAACGATTTCCCGTGTGTAAAGTTGAACTGAAAAAATTTGTCCCAAATTGTGCATCACCGCCTAATTTGGTCGGAATATTGAACCGATCGTTGTAGATAGGGTCATTCAAATAATCATGGTCGTTTCTTAAACCACCATTTTCATCTGATTGCAGCGTATTTGCAAGTAATACAAAATAATTATTGTACCGTTTGTTTATTGACTGATACCAGGAAGTAATAAGATAATTATTATCATTTGTCTTTTGATTTTTAAAGAAGCCGGGGGCGTTAATAAGACGATACTGAAGTAATATATTTAAATTCGGTTTCACATTTTGTGTGTGTGTGATCTCCGCTATCTGTTCGGCTCTGCCACCAAGCATGTAAGCTAATTCGGTATATGGCTTTGTCGTACTAAAAAAACGTATTGTTTCCAGGTTCCAGTGATATGCGTCAAAAGCATGCATGCCGTGATCCCAACCGCTATGCATATCGGGATTAAAAAGTATTGAATGGGTTGCTGTTCCTAAATTTCCTAAAAAAGCATGTTCTGCAGGGATCGGGAAACGCTTGTTGAAATCCATTATTGAAGAATCAAGCTTGTTGCGTTGAAGAGAAAAAGGTAATTGATAGTAAATAGTAATTGAATCTTCGTATTTATCGCGGTGCTGAAGACTATCAGAACCTTGCCCGGAAAACGCACCTGAAAACCTGCCTTGCACCTGCCCGGGCAAATTATTAATTCCTCTTCCCATTGGGTTTGTCCGCTGAGAAAAAATCGTTCCTGAGAAAAACAGTAAAAAAATGAAGTATGTAGATCTTAATGCCAGAGTTAATAATTATAATGTGAAATTACAGCCGCAAAAATAAAACCGGGAATATCAAAAGTTAAAGTACACCAACCAATTCCTTAAAAATAGCTGCCAGTTTCGGTTCTGCCGCTTTTGCAAAATGCAATACCTCTTCATGTGTGATCTTAGTATGATCTTCTCTAAGACCCAGGTCTGTAATAACACTCATTGCAAAAACGGGAATACCCATATGATTGGCGACGATACATTCCTGGACAGTACTCATGCCAACTGCATCGCCTCCTATTATATGTATCATCCTATACTCGGCGGGAGTTTCATAAGTGGGCCCGGTAACACAGAAATACACACCCTCCTTAATCTCAATTTGCAAATTGGCCGCCACCATTTTTGCTTTTTCGATCAGATCTTTTTTATATGGCTCACTCATATCCGGAAAACGTGGACCAAGTTCATCAATGTTTTTTCCGATCAATGGGTTTCGCATATCAATACCGATATGATCTTTGATGAGCATAATATCGCCAACATTCAATGATGGATTAACCCCACCCGCCGCATTTGAAAGTAATAATGTTTTAATACCTAACAATCCAAGTACGCGGATTGGGAAAACAACCTCCTCGGATGAGTAGCCTTCATAATAATGAAAGCGACCACCCATGCATACGATTTTTTTACCTGAAAGATTTCCGAAGATCAATTTGCCTTTATGACCTTCTACTGTTGATACGGGAAAATTTGGTATATCGCTGTAATCAATTTCTTTTTCTATCTCGATCTCTTCAGTAAAATTCCCAAGACCACTTCCCAATACAATACCCACTTCGGGTTGATGCTTATATTTTTTCTTTAAATACTCAACCGCCTCATTCAGTCGTTTCAATGCTTTTTTACTCATAGAAAAAGATAAGACGGCAAATATAGATTTTTTGGCGGTGAAGTTTAATTTAAGAAGCTATTCATTAATGACTTTACTAATAATTATACCGGTAAAAATCACACCACTCCTCATCACATAAAAGTTTTTTGAGCACGGGATCATTTAAGACATCAACATAATCGATCCATTTCTTTCCAACTTTTATTTTTCGGTAAACCAACCGAATGCCCTGGCTATAATCAACCCACCAATAGATATGTCCTGTATATAATGGTTGAATGGGGTTGCCATCCAATTTGTGCCATCCATAAATTGCAACACGATCAGGTTTAGGATCTCTTGAAATTTTTCCGCTGATAATAACATCTTTTTGAATGCCTGCGATCAACCCCTTTCTTCCTTTGCGTTGTCCTTCTATGATTAAATGATGATGCCACATAGTTGGAGTACTGTCACGAAAAGCAAACATGGGAACTGGTTCCAATTTTATTTTAGCAGCTTTATAAATATCATCCACCATTTTTCTTGTTGGTAAAAAACATTGAAAACTATCCGCGATCTTTTGAGCAGCTAACGGAGTAATATTAATTCTTGCCCAATCATCATCTGTGCCAATGCTAAGATAATCCGGAGAAACAAAATATTCCGCATTGATGATTTTACCTGTTACCGAATCCATAACTGAAACCTTTATTCTTTCGAACTTTTTAAGAAACGAAGGAATATTACCTGTAAGAATTTCTTTTACGGCAAATGAATCTCTCTCGTTCCATTTCATGCCAAATGCCTGGTGATAAAAATCATTGCCTGTTAGTGTCGAGTTTCTTTGAACTGTTATGATCTTTTTAGATGTTTGACAGGACAATAAGAATAAAATAAATATAGCACGCAGCCATCTCATGAATGAAAGATAATTAAGGAAATATAAAAAACGAACTATGACTCGCAGAACACATTTTGTTGAATTAGTTTTAATAAATATGACCCACTATTACTGTTAGTAGCGATAATGTCAACCATAAATAATCAATTAAATTATATTCTCGATTCTCTTCAATGCCAAAAGTTCTATATGGGAATAGCAACTCTGTTCTATAATATTTATTGGCTAGTTTTGTGAAAATCCAAAACAGTAATAAAAGCATAAAAGGAACTTTCAATCCCGTTGCATATTTGTGAAGCTCTAAAGCATCTTTGTCAAAATAATTGAATGAATTTTTATATACCAAAAAGAACATAAGAAGCAACAATAAAGACAATATTGTCCACCCAAAAAAAACTTTTCTTTTTCTTAACGCTTTATATTGAAAGCCTAAAATTGCCATCGACACACTAGTAGAAAGAATAACCAAATTTTCACCCATTGTTTCTGTATCGACCAACTTGTATAAGCAAACCCGGATAACAAGAGCTATAAAAATTAAAGCAACTGCAAGAAGAAAAATATCCCAGAAAGCGAATTGATTTTTAGTTTTATTCACGTTATAAAAGCATTAATACCTTACTTAATATTGCAGGTATCGTCCCAATTTACGCAACATCCTTAAATTAAATAATTGATGTCGACAATAAAAAGCTCAATAAATTACCTGAAGATGAACGGAGCGTCGCAACAAAAGTTCAATCGGAGTTACTAAAGCCGGTCACCAAACTACCATCTTTCATCTATAAAACTATCATCTCCCTTCGTTATCTTCGCCGAAATTTTTCCCATATGAACCTTCACGAATTCCAGGCAAAAGAACTTTTGAAAAAATATAATGTACCCGTGCAGGAAGGAATTGCATGCGGCACCGTACATGAAGCTGAAGAAGCTTATCGCCAAATAAAAACTCAGTTCGGAAGTCCGTTTGCAGTTGTCAAAGCACAGATACATGCGGGTGGACGTGGTAAGGGAACAATAAAAGAAACGGGTATCAATGGAGTAAAGGTTGGGAAAGGTCTTGATGAAGTAGTAGGTTATGCTCAAAAAATTTTAGGGGGCACGTTGGTGACTCTGCAAACAGGCCCGGCTGGCAAAGTGGTTCATAAAATTTTGGTGGCTCAGGACATGTATTATGATGGACCAACTGAACGAAAAGAATTTTATTTGTCGGTGCTGCTTGACCGTACAAAAGGACAGAATGTAATTATGTATAGCACTGAAGGTGGAATGAATATTGAAGAAGTGGCGCATAATACTCCTGAAAAAATTTTTAAAGAATGGGTTCATCCGGCTGGTGGGCTGCAACCCTTCCAGGCAAGGAAGATCGCATTCAATTTAGG
>Ga0207712_10000953_pt1 | contig 20867 bp, 26 predicted proteins | sample KBSS44metaG_FD_184402 | JGI IMG/M metagenome (GOLD analysis project Ga0207712, IMG submission 184402) | Switchgrass rhizosphere microbial communities from Kellogg Biological Station, Michigan, USA - KBS S4-4 metaG (SPAdes) (version 2) | ecosystem: Host-associated > Plants > Roots > Rhizosphere... | reverse complement strand
ATACGCAGTGCACCATGATCGCTCGCATCCTCGAGCTACGCTTGGGATTGGCCTTGCTCAGCGTGGGCGAAGGACTCAAGCAAGAAGTGAACACGAAGCCGCGAGGTACCGGCGCGCGATACTCGTGGGGGCGCAGCCACAATGAGTAAGGAGCTGGTCAATCCCGCAACGAAGGTGGAAGCCAGCACGCCTGGACCGCCATGAACCTCCTGCTGCTTGCCTTGGTGCCTGCCTGTTTCGCCCTCAATCCGGTGATCGGCCGGGCGCTGGCCGACCAGTTCGGGCCGGCCACCCTGTCGGTTGTGCGCTGGGCGCTCTCTGCTCTGGTGGTCGCCCTTCTTGTGGTGTGGCGGCGAGATGCCGAGCGCTGGCGTGCGACGGCTGGCCTGCTCACACACCTCGGCGTGCTCGGGATTCTGGGCATGGGCTTTTGCGCGTTCGCCGCCTACGAGGCCGCGCGCACGACCGAAGCCACTAACATCGGCCTCATACGGCTGCACCAGCGCGTTCGTTGCCGCCTGGGAGATCGCCGCCGGCCGCCAGCGCGCCACGCCGATGCTGGGCCTCGGGGTTGCAGCCTGCCTGTTCGGCGTGGTGCTCATCCTGACGCGAGGTCATCCGGGCGTGTTGCAGGATTGGACCTTCTCGGCAGGCGACCTATGGGCAACCGCCGGCATGCTGGTATTCGTGATCTAAACCGTAGCCCTGCGACGCGTGCCGGCGTTGCTCACGCCGCTCGCGCAGTTCACGGTGATGAGCATCGCCGCCACGCTGGCGTTCGTGCCGCTGGCTGGCGCCGAGATCTCGGCCGGCGGCGTGCCGCCGCTGCATGAACGTACGTTGCCGTGGATCGCTGCACTAGTGCTACTGACCGGGATCGGCGCCTACCTCGGCTACAACGTCTCGCTCAAGCTCAACGGTTCGGTGCTGACGTCGGCATCGATTTGCCTGACGACGGTGTATGCGGCGGTGCAGGCCATGATGCTGATTGGCGAGAAGCTCGCTTGGCATCACGGCATAGCCCTGCTGCTGGTGGTGGCTGGCCTGCTGATCGTGAACCGCGCGCAACAGGCAAAGTGAGCCGCGTGTCACCCAGCGAGGCACGCCCGCCATCTGGAGCAGACACCTGTCATCCCGGAATGCACCTGGGTTGGACTACGCATGCGCAACGTCAGCGAAGGCTGTGGTCTCTTTACCCACACACAGCGGACGTGACCACCGACACAGGAACCGTCGCCGGTCGCGTTCGGACAAAAGTCGGCTTTTGTATAGCTGGGTCATCCCTGCGCAGCACGTCCTGGCGACCGTCGAACTGATCCGATAGCGTCCGTCGGGTGCCTGTCGCGGTGTGCCAGGCGCCGACACGGACCAGAAAGAGCCAGACGAGCAGCGCCGATTGTGGGGCGACGGCGACGCCCCGCATCTCTGCAAGCTCGGCGGTTGTGTTCAAAGGTACGGATGCAAGAGCCCGCGCTAGAGCGTCCTGGCAACACGGAAGCCCACATCTCTGTCGTCCTTCACGGGAAGCTCCCAGCGGCGGCGGGCCGAGCGGAGGTCGTCCGGAGGACTGTTCCATGAACCCCCGCGCAGCATGTTGTAGTAGTAGCCGTCTTTAAGCTGGACGTCCGAGCACCACTCCCAGACATTGCCGTGCATGTCGTGGACGCCCCAGGCGTTCGGAGGAAACGACCCGACTTCAGCGTCGTCCCACGTGAACGGCCGAAATGCGAACGGCACCCGCCATGACTCATCTGCTGAAAATTTCGCCTGTCGCTCTGTGATCGTGTTACCGAAGGCGTAGCGCTTTGTGGTGCCGGCTCGCGCCGCGTACTCCCACTCCGCCTCGGTCAGGAGCCGATATTCCTTGCCTGTCTTGCCTGACAGCCAAGTGGCATACGTTCCTGCTTGTTCCCACACCATCTCGGGGCATTCGGCACATTCCTTGAACCTGTCCTTCGGCCTGAGCCCGCGCTCCTCCGCGGCGGTGAGAGGGGCAGGAGCACGCGTGGGCGAGAGCTTCGGCGCCTCCGACGGAACCACAGGTGCCGCCGCGACAATCCCTTCGTCCGCTCCATGCGGCGCACCATTGGCAGCCGCTCCGGCGGTCAATCCCGCCCTGGCGGCGAACGCGATCAGCGTGTCGCTGGTCAGCACCTCCACCTTCGCCAGACCGCGGCCGATGTCGCATTGGACATGCCTTCGACCTCTCGGCAGACGCGCGGCACCGCCTCGTCCTCGACATCAATGTCGCGCTCCAGCACCGCATCGACAGCAGGCGACGAGCCGCAGCGAAGTCGGGCGCCTCTTCGAATACACGCCGCAGCAGATGGATCGGCTGCACTGGTGCGAGCGCCAGACGTCCCGCTTGCTCAAGAGCCAGTCAATGGGACGGATGCCCGCCCGCTTCCTTATGGTCGGTTGATTGATCGCGGCCGCGAATCGCCTGCAGGACGTCGGTAAAGCCTGGCCAGGTCAGAGAGACCCAGGGACCAAAGGCGCTCGCGATCCGCGCCGCAACAATGTGCCGGCGCCGAGCTGGCGCGACGTCTTGAAGGCACGGGCGTCACCGCCAACTGCTAGCATCCCGGGCTTGTGGCCACGGGCTTCGATCGTGGAAATGGGCTGCTGACCGACATCGGCATGACGGCCCTCAAGCTCGTGGCGCGCACGCCCGTGGTCGGCGCCGACACGCTGGTGTGGCTCGCGACGTCGGCCGACGCGGCCGGCGTGAGCGGCAAATACTTCTTCGACCGGCAGCAGAGTCAGCCGAGTCGGGAGGCTCAGGACCTTGAGGCGGCGCGGCGCTTGTGGGAGCTCAGCGAGCGGCAGTGCGGGCTATGATGCGGCTGCGACCGTCAGCTCCTCGGCGGTCGCGGCTGGAAGGTGCGCCTTCCAGAGCGCCAGCGCCGCTCTGCCCGAGCCATAGACGTTTCGCAGCAGGATCTTCGCTGCATCGGGCATGTCGTCCTTGAGGTCGCGCTGCCGCGCGGCGCGCGCGACAGTGCCGCCGCGCAGGCCAGCGCCTGCTGGCGATAGGCCGTCATGATCGGCTGGCGCGTGCTGCCGCCCATGGCGGGATCGCCGTGTCGGCGCCGGTGCTCCTCGACGATGCGCGACCGCCGCTTGGCATCGCGCCGTGGACGCCACGGCACCGGCTCGACCAGCACATCCACCCTGCCGCTGGCCGACACGCACAGCAGGCCGAGGCCGAGCAGGCGGCAGAGCTTGCGCACGCGCGGATCGTGCTCGCGGCCGCGACCGCGTCGCGAGGCACGCACCGCAAGCCACACCTCGTCACACGCAGCGGTGCGGTCCACGGCCTGCAGGACGAGATCGAGCGTGAAGGTGAGTTTCAGCTCCCCGATCACGACGGCGGCGGGCTCCTTGCCGTCGAGCGCGACCAGGTCGCAGCCGCACACCTCACCTTTGACCTCGAAGCCGAGGTCCTCGAGGAAGCGCTTGACCGGCGGATAGAGGGTCGATTCCAAGCGTATCGCCAGCTCAGACAGAGACGATCAGCGCCTAGCCGTGATTCGGTCTGGTGTCGAGGAAAGCATCGCCCAGCTCTGATCAGATCGATTGGCCCATTCATGTGTCCGCCTCCTCGACCCGCCCCCCTGCTCCCCTCGACGCACAGAAGGCCTAACGCAATGGCGATCAGGCTCGATCTTGCGGCCCGAGTCTGTCCGTTCGTGAACCCATGCACGCTCCACCCGAATCGATCGCGCGCAGGTCGCGGCGCTTGCCGGCTACTTTGCGGGAGCGCGCCATAGCGGACCGCACTTCCGTCGATCTGCGCTAACGAATGCAGAGCTGCGCCCAGGGACCAACGATCTTGCGCTCCGAGCTTCCCAAGCATAGATCCTCGCAGTGGGCGAGACACAGCTTTAGCGACCGTTAGGCAAGCGAACGGGTTACTACATGGGAAAGGGTCGAGATCGGGGGCCGAGACGCCGCGGCTTTGACGATGACTTTTACGCGCCATCTCCAGCGCGCGAGGAGCGGCCGCAGCGGTCATTCCAACGAGCGCCGCGGGAGAGTCCCGCCCCAAGCGGCCCCGCCGTTGATGCCGTCGTCAAGTGGTTCGCTCCCGACAAGGGCTTCGGGTTCGTTGAGCTGGCCGACGGTTCCGGCGACGCATTTCTGCACGTTGCCGTGCTGCAAGCGGCCGGACACGAAGCAGTCGATCCGGAAACCAAGCTGAGCGTTCAGGTCGGACAGGGGCAGAAGGGCCGTCAGGTCACGGCGGTTCTTTCGGTCGAGGCGAGTGCCGGTGGGGCGTCGCGCCCGCCCGCGCGGCCCTCCCCGCGCCCGTCTTCCCACCGCCGCGAGCGCCCAGATCAGGCGACCGCCGTCGACATCGAAGGCACCGTTAAGTGGTTCAATCCCGAGAAGGGGTTTGGCTTCGCAGTATGCGACGATGGAGGAAAGGATGTGTTCGTGCACATCTCCGTGGTCGAGCGTGCCGGGCTGGGCGGTTTGGACGAGGGGCAGCGGCTGGCGATGAAGGTGGTGAGGACCCAAAAAGGCCGCGAGGCTATCGCCGTTACCCTGCTCAACTAACCGCAAGCCACCCATGCCCTCATCGTCCTTGCCGATCTCCGCGCTGCCAGAGATCGCCAAGCACATCGACGGTGCAGAACGCATCCTTAAGGCCGACATCGCGCGGATGAAAAAGCTCCTTGGCGATCGAGGCGCAACGCTCCCCCTGTCAATTGCTGAGGCCCCGCTTCAGGGCGCAACAGATAGCCTCGACCTGCTGGCAGCTCATTCACGGCAGCTTGCGCGCTGGCAAGAGGACGCGATCACCGACGCTGAGCGCGTCGAGGTCGTGCGCCTGCGCGCCATCATCCCGGAAATCCGCCCGCTTATTCAGCGGTTGATCGCGCTTGCGACAGAGCCCGACAAACGCGCCAAGACCGGTGCCGTGTCCCCACGGAAGAAGTGGCGACACTGAGCGTGGAGCAGTGAGCTCAGCCGTCCAGCATCGCCAACGCTGCACGCCGGTCGCTCTGCTTCAGCCTGAGGAATAACGCCCGGGCATTCTTGATGTCGCGTTCGGCGCCGCTTTCCGCCGCAGCTTGCAGGGCAATGGTCGTAGGATGATCGGTGCCGCAGATAAACGCCAACGCCTTTGCCAGTCGCCCCATTGCGTCACGGTCGATGGTTGTCTCGTCCATTTCGATATCCCCATCGCATATTGCTTGCTGTGGCCATCGCAATCCCGGCGACCGAGACAGTGACGCAAGGATCGGTCATGCCACCCCCGCTACAGGCACGCCGATGCACAGCGCTGCGAGGGAGACGTCGACAACCTCGAAACCACTCTATTCCCACAACAGCTGAACAGCCAGCGCGAACGCCTCCGCAGGGCTCCAGATTGCTAATCTCCAGATTGCTAATTGGCAAACTCAGGAGGCCAATCACGCTCGTGCTGCGGAGCAGAGGTCGCGAGCCGCTCTACCATTTGGCCCATCGAGCAACATTGCCAACCGGACTCCATCCGCTTGCGCGGCTTCAATGAGACCATGAAAAGGGGTTCCCAGAAGACCTAGCCCAACTTGGCCAAGTTGGGCTAACTCCTTGCAGAACGGCTGAGGACACCCCATCTTAGAATGGCTGGTACACTCCATAGGAGCGTGCCGCTCGATCTGCGGTTACGCATGAGCCCTTCGGGCATCTGCCTTTCCCCACATCTGAGTTGCCAGGCCGAGCGTGCGGCCTTTCAGACCGGCATCATCACGCCTTACCCGGAAAGGACACTCAGATGCGAACCACAGGTACAGTAAAGTTCTTCAACACGGCCAAGGGCTTTGGCTTCATCCAGCCGGAAAGCGGCGAGAAGGACGTCTTCGTCCATGCCACTGCGCTCGATGCGGCTGGTATCTTCTCGCTCAACGAGGGCGACAAGGTTTCCTTCGTGCTTGAGGACGACCGGAAAGGTCGCGGCAAGCAAGCCGGACAGGTCCAGAAAGCCTAAGCTGCCGGCCCAGGAAGGGCTTGGAAGTGAGCGCCGCTGGGTTCGCCCGGCGGCGCTGTTGGCGTCTTAGCCCAGATGTTATGAGGTCTACCCATGAGCACCATGTCCGCACGCCGCAGGGCCATGCGCGGCACGAAGCGCACCTGCCAAGTGTGCGAAGTCCGCTTCTACGACCTCGCTCGCAATCCGATCGTGTGTCCGATGTGCGGAGCGCACTGCGCGGCGCCTGCTGAGCCCGTTGTCCAAGCAAGGGAGCGTTCTGTACCCTTCTCCAGCAAGACGGGATGGCGCAGCCAGCCGTTCAAGCGAACTCAGCCGGTGGTGTCGGTCGCCGATGTCACGCCCATCGATCCTTCGGACTCGCTGGCCGTGGAGAACGAGGCCGAGGGGGAGACCGCGACCGAACTTTCAGAAGACCGTGGTGTCGTTCCCGAGCAGGAGCCGGACGACGGGGATGCCCTAAGCCTTGTTGACCACGATGCGCCGGATACCGCGGACCAGTGATATCCACGTTAGACGACGCCAGAATGCCGCTTCCTCGGTCACGGCCCTGACCGTCACACGAGACCACGCCGTCGTTCGCCAGTCAGGCAGGCTGCTCGACGTGCAGTCCGGCAAAGCCGCCCCGGCATTCTCGTCCCGATCGCTCTGGGATGGGACATCGGGCGGACGCCAGGTCCCAATTACGATACTGACGCGCACACACGAGTGTGCGGGCGCGGTGGCGCGCAAGCAATGCGAGGCTGTGGCGATGCAAGTGTGCAAAACCTGCGACGGATCGCCACCGGAAGTGGGAATTGCCGAGCTGCGCGGCTGCGTTGAGCTCGCGCAACGATTGCGAGTCAATCTGGAGATTCATGGCGTCCGTGACAGCAACGGCATCTCTCGGTGGTACTTGCAATGGATAGAGGCTACCGAACGAAGGAAGGGCTCGGGCACCGCTGTCATGCGCGAGCTCATTCACGCGGCCGATCGGCATTCGCGCGAAATCACGCTGAAGGCGGCGAGCCGGCGCGGCGCGCACGGCATTGAGGAGCTGGTTGCCTACTACCAGCGGTTTGGCTTCAAGCGGTTGGGCGGTCCGTCGCGTGTCCGCGTGATGATGACGAGGTCGCCGCAGTGACGTCAGCAAAGATCGTGCACGGATCCATACCACTTCAAGCCGCAGAAGAGTTGGGTCACCACCTCGTCAAGCCTTCGGGGCTTGCCTAACGTTCGGCACCAGCGTTTCGATCGCGCGGTTGACCGCCGTGGCAATGGCGCCGGACGAGCTGTCAACGTGCTCAAGGGCGCCTGACACCTTCTCAAGAAAGATCACGGCACCTTCGGCGCCAAGGACCTTGTCCTTGCGGGTTGCCTTCTTGATTTCCGCCACGGCCTGCTTGATGCGCTTGATCGCCAAATCCGAGCGCCATCCAAATGCGCCGGCCCGGAATCGCGATCGAAAGATCCAGCTGCGCGCCTTGGCCGCCGGCATTGGTTGTTCCCTCTCCAAAACCTGGGATGGTGTTCGGCACCGATCAGTGTAAAGGTCCGTCCGGTTGCCAGCTGATCAGGCTGTTCGTGTCTTGAGCTGCCAAGCGCCGTTTTACCACTTCTCTGGCTTGCTGCTCGCCAACTTCGGCGACGAGATCCTGCCAGGCTTGTGCGTCTGCCATCCTGGCAATGAAATCATCGGCCAGGACATCTAGCTCAGCATCCGTGAACGGCGTTTTGGGGTCATTGCGTGGGTCGAGCCAGGACGGCTCAGAACTCGTCTGCGCCTTTTCTTTCATGTCCTGCTCCAGTTCCGTTCCCCGTACTAGAACCACAGCACATCATGTCGATTGTGTCTGCCATTCGAGATCAAGATGCGGTTCGTTATCTTGGCATCGAGGTCGATGGTGCTATCGAAATATCACCGAGAAGATCGCAATCTGATCCGTGACGCAATACTCCGATCAGCGGACGTGGTCGGCGACAGCCTCCGCGTCGCCGATCGACGATGGGCGAAGGTCCGCTTCTGTATACCTGGGTCAGCCGCTGCGCCGGCCACGGTCCTGGCAGCCGTTGGAGTGATCCAAGAGCGTCCGTCGGGTGCCTGTCGCGACGTGCCAATAACGACCCGCGAGACGCCCTTGAGTCGCGACTTGCCGTTGGATTGCTTCCTGGTAGGTTAGCCGACGTCGGTACGTCAGCTGGACGGGCAATGATGGCGCTCTGTAAAACAAGGCATCTGCGGAGTGCGCCACGTCCGCGAGCAACTAAGTTCGCGTGAGAGGAAGCCCATGGTTAGAGTATTTATAAGTCATTCTACGCGGGATCGAAGCTTCGTTGAGGCTGAGCTTGTCCCGGTCCTGTCCGGAGCAGGATATGGGTTTTGGTATTCAAAGGATTCAATTAGGACGGCTGAGCTGTGGGAGCGATCAATTCGTGCGGGCCTCGCCTCGTGTGATTGGTTCACGATAGTGATGTCAGCAAATTCTGTCGCTTCGGATTATGTGAAGGACGAAAGTCGCTTGGGTAGTAGAGAATCGAAAAGGCACGCTTATTCCGATACTGCTCACGGATTGCGATATATTGGAGTTCCACATACGACTGCCACGAATCCAGCACATCGACTGGCGAAAGAATCCACTTAACGCTCAAAAAATGTTTTTAGATGCGTTTCAGGATAGAGATCGAATTTCCGGACCGCCTTCGAAAGCCCAGGCGCCCGGACTTCGAACCCTTCCAAGACGCGATCTTTTCATGGTGGGACTCGTTGTTGGTGACTGCAGCTCCATCACCCCCGAGGTCGGCGAGGCAAGCACCCACGCCGATTTTGCAGAATTCATGGCGTCACTAGCAAGACTAGGTGTTGGTGATCATCCCCTAGTCAAGAAACTTGACGAGTTGCACCGGGCGCTTCACGAAGAGCGTGTTGAGCGAACTCGCAAGAGGGGCTCGGGCACATTTAGGAACTATCTCCGCTCGTTCATCGACCTCGAAAAGCTTATTCGCTCCGTAGCGCCGCGGGTTGATTTCGATTATTTTCTGCTCGGTCAAGCAGTTAACGAAGTCGTTTGGACGACAGTGTTAAAGGATCAATCGGTGTTATCTCTTATAGCAAGATCGACTGTGGGTAGATTATCTACGGGACCTCCATTTTTTAACGATGGCTTATGCCGCATTGAACTGCCAGTCGAATTGAAGCAGATCATTCTAAAGTTTGTCAAAGCAAGCAGACGCCAGAATACCTAATCGCTGAGGCGAGAAGCTCGTTCAATAGCGAATTCTGTATTGGCTGCTATTGACTAGCGTCGACCCAGGACACAGCGAGCCTAGCAAATCATGCTATCGCTCGATCGAGTAATCTCCACGGTTGCTTCCGACGCTCTGACGATGACCGGACATGCTTCAGCTGGGCATGTTCCAGGGATGCCTCGTTCTCCTCCGGGTCATCTCCGGGAGTTCCGCGGCTCGCCCGACCACGTGTCAAGTACCTCAGAAAGCTGACGGAATCGCTGCGATGTAGTGAAGTGGCGGTTCGTGCCAGTTCCGGACCCAAACGCCGCAGCAAGCTGCGTGGACTGGTTGCAGTTTTGCGGAGCGCGGGTTCATGGTCTTCGGCGAAATGCGCCCCCGGGCGCAGGCCCACGCGACTACGCAAGCAAGATGGTCAGTCAGGTTAAGCGGCTCATTGCCGCCGATGTCCCGGCAAAGCACATCAGCATCGCAGGGCACTCCAAGGGTGGTCTCATCATCCGATGCGCTGCACGTTGGTGCGAGCCGACCAGGTAGGAAGACCCGCAGGGTGTAGGCGCGGTAATACGTCCCCGAGGGTCCGCGGCTTATGCGCCTACTTGGCGCGCTTGACACCGCGCGCTAAGCGCGAACGATAGCGTACAGCAGGAAGACAAAGATGAGCTTCGGATAGATCGAGATCATCTTGAAGATGCTTCCTGACATCTTTACCACTTCCGCGTGCAGCCATGCACCAAAAGTTGGGTAGATGCTACCGCCCCATGGGATTTTCACCATCTCGATCACGCTTTGCACTTCTTCACGAACATGGGCGGTGCGATCGGGAACCCATACGTCTTCTGGAACGCCGCCGTGATCTCGGGATACTGCCCTAAGTATTGGACATACCCGAAGGCAGCGATAGCAGCAGCGAGCGTCGCACCGAATCCCGCCGCTGCCTGGTCTCCCCGGAGGGCCGCCGATGGACCAGCGCCTCTCTCCGTTCCGTGTCCGTCGGAGCCAAGTCGAAGCGGAGGGGGTCATGAGAGCCTCGTGCAGGATCCTGATGACGCTGCCGCTCGTCGTCAGTGCGGTCGCAAGCTGTGTCCCGCGGTCGGCCGCGCAGCTGACGGTGTTCGACCCCGCCAACTTCCAGCAGAACCTGCTCACCGCCGCCCGCGCACTGGAGCAGATCAACAACCAGGTGCGCGTGCTCCAGAACCAGGTGCTCATGATCGCGCGCATGGACCAGAACCTGGTGCGCCTTGGGGCAACGATGTCGCCTGACCTGCAGCGGACCCTCGGCTCCATCAACACGCTGCTGCGGGCCGGCGATGGCATCGCACTGCGCCTGTCGGCCACGCAGAGCGGCTACGAGCAGCTGTTCCCGAAGCAGGCTTCGGCGGCACTGACGCATGACGAAGCTGTGCGCAACGCCAAGGCGCGCTGGGACGAGCAGTACGGGGCGTTCCAGCGCGCCGCGCTCCTGCAGGGCCAGATCGCCGACGGCATCGAGACGGACACCGGCCTTCTGGCCACCGCCATGGGGCGCTCCCGCGACGCCGCGGGTGCGCTGGAAGCCGTCCAGGCCGGCAACGAGCTCACGGCCCTCAACGTGAAGCAGGCTCTCGCCCTGCAGGGTCTGCTCGCTGCGCAATACCGGGCAGAGACGACCAAGCAAGCGCGGGATCTCGCCGCCGAGGAAGACGCGCGTCAGCGCTTCAAGACGTTCCTCGGCACAGGCAACGCGTACACAGCAAGCCGATACTGAGGCTCGGGAGATCAACGGATGCTCACGACGTCGAACGGGTCCGCCGGCTCGCACTGAGCCGAGCCTGACTCTCTGCGACTGACACGAAGGTACCGCGGCGGCACCTCCTGCCGCCGACGGCGGAGCCTTGTCTCAAGCATCGGGGACAGAACGTGGACGACCTCGCCATCATTGACCGCTTCACCGAGACCCTCAGCCGCTACATCGACTCCGGCTTCGGCCTGCTGTCGGGCGACGTGGCGTTCCTGACCACCGTCCTGGTGGCGATCGACATCACGCTCGCCGGCCTGTTCTGGGCGCTGATGGGCGAGGACAACGTCCCGGCGCAGCTCATCCGCAAGGTGCTCTACGTCGGCTTCTTCGCCCTCCTGATCGGCAACTTCAAGAGCCTCGCCGACGTCGTGTTCCAGTCGTTCGCCGGCCTCGGCCTCAAGGCGTCGGGGACGGCGCTCACCGCCAACGACCTGATGCGGCCGGGATTCGTGGCATCGGCGGGATACGCGGCCGCAAGGCCACTCCTGGAGAAGGCCGGCGAGCTCATCGGCATCACCACGTTCTTCTCCAACTTCGTGACCATCGCCGTGCTGCTGCTGGGCTGGCTGATCGTGCTCCTCGCCTTCTTCGTGCTGTCGGTCCAGCTCGTCATCACCATCATCGAGTTCAAGCTGACCGTGCTGGCGGGGTTCGTGCTCGTGCCCTTCGCTCTCTTCGGGCAGACGGCGTTCCTGGCCGAGCGCGTGCTCGGCAATGTTATCTCCTCCGGCATCAAGCTGATGGTGCTCGCCATCGTGGTCGCATCGGCGCCTCGATCTTCGGAACGCTGGTGCGGCCGACGGACGAGATCACGCTGGCGCAGGCGGCCTCGACCATCCTCGCGGCGATCGCCGTGTTCGGCCTCGCCCTGTTCATTCCCGGTCTGGCCGCCGGGCTGGTCTCCGGAGCGCCGCAGCTCGGCGCCGGCTCCGCCGTCGCGACCACCGCCGCCCTCGGCGGCACTGCCGTCGCCGGCGGCCTGCTCGCCGGCGGCGCTGCGCGCATGACGGGGCGTGCCGCCGCCGGGAGCATCCAGGCCGCCGCGTCGCTCACGGGACGCGTTGGCGCCGCCTACGAGGCCGGCGGACCCGCCGGAGTGGCGCGCACGCTGACCGGGGCTCCCGCCTCACGCGCGATTGCGTCAGGGACGGCGCCCGTTCGCGACGCCTACCGCCGCGGCACCGCACAGGGCTATCGCGATGCCGGTCCACCGCCTGCGGCGGGAACACCAGATCCAGGCACCGACCCCGGAGGCGGCACGCCATCGGGAGGTGCACCGGGGTGGGCGCGCAACCTCGCGCGACGCCAGCGGATGACGCAGGCGGGGCTGGTTGCTGCCGGCGCCATGCGCGAGGGCGACCGCCCCGCCATGAGCACCGGTCCGGAGCTCAAGGACAAGAGCTGAGGGGAGCAAGCCATGACGTTCAAGCGCTCCACCCTGCGCTACGGCGAGACGCCGGAGCCGATCACGCCCTACCAGAAGGCGGCCCAGGTCTGGGACGAGCGCATCGGCTCCGCCCGTGTCCAGGCCCACAACTGGCGGCTCATGGCCCTGGGCAGCCTCGGGCTGTCGCTCATCCTCGCCGCGATCCTGCTGTGGGTCGGACGCTCCGGCTCCACTGTGCCCTATATCGTCGAGGTCGATCCGAAGGGCGGGGCGCGCGCGGTCGGACCTGCCCTGGAAACCTGTCGTCCGAGCGACGCCCAGATCGCCTTTCACCTCGCGCGCTTCGTCGACAATGTGCGCTCGCTGTCGAGCGATCCGGTGGTCGTGCGGCAGAACTGGCTCAAGGCCTACGACTTCGTCACCGACAAGGCGGCCGTCACGCTGAATGAGTACGCACGCGACAACGATCCCTTTGCCAGGGTCGGCCGCGAGACCGTTGCAGTGGAGGTGGCAAGCGTGGTGCGCGCCTCCGAGTCCTCCTTCCAGGTGCGATGGGTGGAGCGCACGTTCGAAGGCGGAGGACCCGCTGCTTCTTGAGAGCGAGCAGCTCGGACGCCGGATACGTCCAGCGCATCAACCGCAAGGTGGTGATCGGTGCCGCCGCGGTTCTCCTGTGCCTCATCTCCTTCATCGTGCTCCTGGCCCTCAAGCCGCCCAGCCTGCGCGTCACCGGCCCGCAGGAGCTGTTCAACGTCGAGCACAAGCCGGTCACCGATGCCCTGTCCAAGCTGCCTGCGACCTATGACGGCGTGAAGCCGGAAAAGAAGGCTGACGCCGGCAAGCAGCCTACTACGCAGCCGTTGCCGGTCCCGGTCCTGAAGGCTCCGGCAGTCGACCCGCTCACCGACGCCGAGCGCATGGAGATCGCGCGCCTCGCGCGCATGGCCGGCCAGGCCAAGGAATCGGGCGTGTTCTTCCGGCTGCTGCTCAAGCCGGCGCCGAAGGAGACGAAGATTTCCAACGTACGCGTCGTTCCGGTCCCGAAAGCGCCACCCGTCGAAACGGACGGCGGGCTCGCCACGCTCTCGGCCCTGCGCGCCGCTGACCGCGCGCTGGCGCTTGCCGGTGGCGATGCCGATCTGATCGGCACCAGCATCGGCGTGGCCGATCAGACCCGCAAGCTCACCTTCCTCAAGTCCGGCCCCGAGAAGCAGGTCTACAACCCGCACGGGCTGCAGACGCCGGTGTCGGCCTATCAGCTGATGGCCGGCACCGTCATCGCCGCGAGCCTGATCACCGGCCTCAACTCCGATCTGCCCGGGTTCGTCATCGCCCAGGTGACGGAGCACGTCTACGACACGGTTACAGGGCGGTTCCTGCTCATCCCGCAGGGCTCGCGCCTCATCGGCAAGTACGACAACATCGTCGCGTCAGGCCAGGAGCGCGCCCTCGTCGTCTGGCAGCGCATCATCCTCCCCGACGGCTCGTCCATCGTGATCGACAACCTGCCCGCCACCGATACCGGCGGCTACGCCGGCCTCGCCGACGAGGTCGACCTCCACACCTGGAAACTGCTGAAGGGCGTCGCGCTCGCGACTGTCCTCGGCGTGGGCAGCGAGCTCGCCTTCGGCTCCAGCGACAGCGACCTCGTCAAGGCACTCCAGCAGTCGACGCAGGGCACCACCAACCGCGCGGGACAGCGCCTCATCGAGCGCCAGCTCAACGTGCAGCCGACCATCAAGGTGCGCCCCGGCTGGCCGCTGCGGGTGATCGTCCACAAAGACATCTTGCTCCGGGCCTACCGCGGCACCGCCTCGAAATGAAGGAAGGAACAAAGGAGGTAACCCAATGCCCGTGATCGGGACGTTCTCCGCCGTCAAGGACGGCTACGCCGGCACCATCCGCACGCTCACCCTGAACATCAAGGTGCAGCTCGTCGCCAACGACCGCAGGGAGGCCGATGGCGCCCCCGACTTCCGCATCATGGCAGGCACCGCCGAGATCGGTGCCGCCTGGAGGAGGCCCCGCAGGTCATCCGACGAGACCTACTTGAGCATCAGGCTCGACGACCCCGCCCTGCCGCATCCGATCTTCGGCGCCCTGATCGAGGACACCGCCACCGCCACCGCCCGCCTCATCTGGCGGCGCGACCGGAAGGATGACGGCTGAGGCCCGTGAACGCCGAGACCTCATCGAACTGAAACGCGAACCGATCCCTGAAGTCCGGCCGGCCGCGCGCACCGCTGCGGCAACGGAGCCCTATTGCCCGGATTAACCCCATGTCGCGTGTGCGTCCCGTCGTCTGCGTGCTGCTGCCCTTCGCGGCCGGCTACTATCTCTCCTACCTGTTCCGCTGCATCAACGCGCTGATCGCCGGCCATCTCACCGCCGAGCTGGGCCTCGGCGCAGCCGACCTCGGGCTGCTCACGTCCGTCTACTTCCTGGTGTTCGCCGCGGTCGTGCTCCCCTGCGGCGTGCTGCTCGACCGCTACGGACCGCGCCTTATCGACAGTGCCCTGCTGCTCCTTGCCGCCTCCGGATCGCTCGTCTTCGCCGTTGCCGACGGCGTGGCGACGCTCCTCGTCGGCCGCGCACTCATCGGCCTCGGCGTGGCCGTCGGCCTGATGGCCGGCCTCAAGGCCATCGTCCTGTGGTTCCCGCCCGAGCGCGTTGCCCTCGCCAATGGCGTCTACATCATGCTGGGCGCCCTCGGCGCCCTGTCCGCCACGGGTCCGGCCGAGGCGGTCGTTCAGGCCCTCGGCTGGCGCGGGCTGTTCGCCGCTCTCGCCGTTGCCTCCGCGGCCGTGGCGCTGCTCATCCTTCTCGTCGTGCCGGAGCGGAAGCCGGCGCAACCGGTAGCCGCCTCCCCAAGGATCGGCTTCCTCGCCATCTACCTGGACCCGCGCTCCCTGCGCATCGCCCCCTTGGCGGCCCTCGGCGTCGGCATGTCCTTCTCGCTGCAGGGCCTGTGGGCGGCGCCGTGGCTCACCGACGTTGCCGGGCTCGATCGAGGCGCCGTCGTCGAGCACCTGACGTTGATGGCGGCTGCGCTCGCCGCGAGCGCCCTGCTGCTGGGAGCCGCCGCCGAGCGCCTGCGCCGTGCCGGCATGCCGACTGAGCTGTTCCTGGCTTGCACGCTGGCCCTGTCGATGACCGCCCAGCTCGCCTTGCTCCTCGGTCTGCCGGTCTCCTCCTATCTGCTCTTCTCGATCGTCGCCGCTGCTGGAGCCACCACCGTCTTGAGCTTCGCGGCTTTGGCGCAGTACTTCCCCAAGGAGGTCTCCGGCCGCGCCAACGCCGCCCTCGGCGTCCTCAACATGGGCACCGCCTTTGGCCTGCAATGTCTCTCCGGCTTCATTATCGCCTTGTGGCCCGCCGACGGCGGACGCTACCCGGCCGAGGCGCATCAAGCCGCCATGGCCGCCGGCCTCGCCCTGCAGCTCCTAGCGTTGGGCGTGTTTTGCGCACCCCGGCGCCGGCCGCGGTCCACGCCTATGGCGGTGGCAGTAGCCAGGGCGCTTGGATATGACATGGCGACCATTCCCCCTGCCTCCGTGGCAAGGGCTGCCGCATGGGCGCAACACGCCAGGCTGCTTCGAACGTGGGCCACCGGCTGGCGCCTCGCGGCCTGCGCCACCACCATCGTGTGCGTTGTCCTCTCAGCGCTCCTGTCCATGGCTGTGGATCGCGCGGGGGCTGTACTGTACGTGGCCGTTGTCGGCCACGTCGCGAAATTGCCGGCTGGCGGTTCGCCATCGGACATGACCGAGACAGCCGTCCCTCCCGTTGTGCAGGCGGCCGTTTTCTCCGCGCCGACGCTGCGTGCGTTCGGGCATTCGCGGATCGATGACGGCACAACGGAACGCCTCACGGCATTCGCGCTCGATATCGGCGCGTCCCTTGCCGCATGGGCCGCGACAGCTCCCGCACCCGTTCCGACGGCGACCGTCTCCGGCTTGCTTCTCATCCTCACGATGCTCACGGCGATCCTCGTCGTCGCCGATCGCCGCACCGACGCTCGAAGCCGCCGCGCCCGGGCCCGCCTCGACCTCGCCTCGGGGCCGCTTCCACCACATCAAGCTCTCGTCATCGACAGGCTGCTCGATGCCCCGGCTGCCGTGACCTCGCGCGCCAGGCTGCCGGCACGCGCGAAGATTGCGATCGAGATGGGTCCAATACCCCTTGCGCAGTCCGGCCGATCCCGGCGCGCCGGCCGCCGCGCACGCCGGCGTCCTCCTCGCACGGCCCGCGTACGGTCCGGCGCTTCGGGTCGGGGGGCATCGGTCCCTCGCCGGCGCAGCTCAGCATCGTCGCCTGGGATCGGCTGGCAACCGCCCGCTCCCTTCGCTCAGGCAGATGACAATCTCGTCGTCCGCGACGATCTCGGATATCCGGTGCCCATCGCCGCAGGCGAGCTGGACGCGATCGAGACCTACCTCGACCCGGTGCTGCGCGATCTCCTCGTCTACGCGAGCGCACAGCGCAAGGACGACGGCTGACCTCCCCTTTCCCACCGACGTTCCGCACTCAGCTCTTGTCCTGCCCGGTTTGCCTGCTACCAATGCGGCATCGTCAGCGTCTGCGGGGAGGACACATCGTGGCAACGAGAGCGAACGGTGCCGGCTTCGATGCCCGGCGCCCCCCGGAGGCTCCGGCACACGACGCCGGCCTGGCGTCCACACCCCGTGTCGCCGTCTACCTGCGCGTCTCGACAGGCCGCCAGGCCGAGCACGACCTGTCGATCCCCGACCAGCGGGCGCAGGCCCATGCCTGGGTGGCGCAGCGCGGCTGGTCCCTCGCCGCCGAGTACGTCGAGCCCGGCGCCTCGGCCACCGACGATAAGCGGCCGGAGTTCCAGAAGATGATCGAGCGCGCCTGCGACGGCGAGAACGCCTTCGACTATGTAGTCGTGCACTCGTTCTCCCGCTTCTTCCGCGACGCCTTCGGCCTCGAGTTCTACGTGCGCAAGCTCGCCAAGCACGGCGTCAGGCTGGTGTCGATCACGCAGGAGCTGGGCGACGACCCGGCGCAGGTCATGATGCGGCAGGTGATCGCTCTCTTCGACGAGTACCAGTCCAAGGAGAACGCCAAGCACGTGCTGCGCTCCATGAAGGAGAACGCGCGCCAGGGCTACTGGAACGGCGCCCGCCCGCCGTTCGGCTACCAGGCCGTGGAGGTGGAGCGGCGCGGCAGCCGCATCAAGAAGAGGCTCGTCATCGACCCGGTCGAGGCCGAGACTGTCCGGCTCATCTTCCGGCTGTTCCTCGAAGGCGACGGCCGCTCCGGCCCCATGGGCGTCAAGGCCATCGCCGTGTGGCTCAACACCCATGGCTTCCGCACCCGCGGCGGCGCCACCTGGGGCTTCGGGTCGCTGCACGCGCTCCTGACCCATTCCGTCTATGCCGGACGCATGCCGTTCAACCGGTTCGAGGCGCGCAGCGGTCGCCGCAAAGCCGCATCGGAGCAGGTCGTCAGCTGCGCCCGCCACGGCCGCACCGCGTGCAAGGGACGCTCGATCCGCATGGACAAGCTCGACGGCCTGGTCACCACCCATCTCGCGGACCGCCTGCTGCAGCCCGAGCGGCTCAAGGCGCTGCTCGGCTCGCTGGCCGGCCGCCGCGCCGAGAAGGCCGCCGCCGTCGACGCGTCTGAAACTGCTGGAGCAGGAGGCGTTCGAGGCCGACGAGCGCCTGCGCCGGCTCTACAAGCTGGTCGAGGAGGGGGCGACCGACCCCGACGACCTGCTGGAAGGCCGCATCGTCGCCCTCAGGGCCGATCGCGACCGTGCCCGCGCCCGCCCGGGAGCGGGCGCGCGCGGCCGTGCGCCCGGCGGTGGACATCAGCCCCATCGTCGTCGAGCGGTTCGGAGAGGCCATGCGCGAGCGGCTGACCACCGGCGAGATCCCGTTCCGCAAGGCCTATCTGGGCTCCATCGTCGACCGCGTGGAGGTGGACGACGGCGAGATCCGCATCGTCGGCCGGAAAGATGTGTTGGAACAGGCCGTTATGGCCAACGGCGCCCCCATTCCCGGGGTTCGCAGTTTTACACCCAAATGGCGCCCCGTAGGGGAAACGGACGACCCTGAAAAATCAGAGACTTAGCGTTCCCAAACCTCCCGGAACCGCTCACTGATTTGCATAGGGATTTCCAGCTACTTCCCAAACCCAAACGGTATTCGCAACCGGTGCTTTCCGCCGCTTGCGAAGCGTGCCGCGCGATCGCGGCGATTTGGTGAAGGAGAGAGCCATGAACGCCGTTCGGGAACGGGATGAGCAAGAGCGGAAGAAGCCTTCGCTCATTGCCTACAGCGTGAAGCTGAACGAGGGCGACAACCCCATCTGGACGCGCATCGGCGCGGCCTGGGCGCACAAGAAGGGGCCAGGGTTTTCGATCCAGCTCGATGCGCTGCCGCTGGAAGGCCGGATCGTGCTGGTGGGCCCGGCCGTCGATCCTAAGCAAGCGGCAAACGATGCCTAGGACCTAAATGAAGGAAGGGAAACAGGAGAAGATCAAGGACCTTGAATGACATCGACATCGCTGGCCTGAGCTACGCGGAGCTGCAGGAGCTGAGGCAGATGGCCGAGCTCCGCATGGTGGAATTGCGCGAGCAGGGCGTGCCGGCCTTGCGGGAGCGGTTTGCCGAAGAAGCCGCGGCCCTTGGCGTAACGCTTGAGGAGGTGGCGGGTGCGGTGAAGCGGAAGCCCGGGCGGCCGCGTAAGCCGCGGGCGGCGGAGGAGTCTGAGCAGCCAAGCACGTCCGTTTGAGAGAATCTGGCTGAGTGACGGGAGGGGCGCGCCGAGCGGTTGCGAGTGGCGCGCCCTGCTTGTCAACTGATCCTCCGCGACACTCGCAACCGGTCACGGTGTTTGGCGGGTGCACGGGAAGAGAGCATGGATGCCGCCTCACTGAGCGATCCGGCCTAAGTAACACTGTTACCTGACGGAATCCTTGCGGCGCCGCGAACGGGCAGTCAGTGCCACTTTCGCACTCATGCAACGCAGCATCTTCTTGACTTGATCCTTAGTTTTCGCGACATCACATACCATTGCCCCCGTTCAGCACCCTGCAACAAGTGGGCTCCTAAGACCCTCACACGCTCTCCATCACGTTGCCCGGAACACGCAAGACCCAGACGCGACTAAGTTTGCAGCGCCGCGCGCTTTCGCCTAGCCGAACGATTGAGTAGGAGTTCCCCGCTGAAACGAAAGGTCATCGGTGATAAGACTACCAAACTTGCGAACAACATTCCCGACCGCGGCAGTCGCCTGTCTAATTTGGCTCGCAATGCTCGCGCTTGTACAAGCCCAGCAACGCGAACCGCGAACTGAGCCAGACGCATCTCGCGGTCCCGCGTCCGCTCACCGACGCGGAACGCCAACAGACGAGATGGGGACTTTCGTATCCAAGATACTGTGGTCCACGGAGCAAGTATGGGAGGCCAAGTTTCGTGAAGCCGGCAAGCGCTACGAAAAGCCAATATTAGTGTTATACGGAGGCCTCACACCATCGGCCTGCGGCATGGGCGCAGCAGTCATGGGGCCATTTTATTGCCCCACGGATCGTAAAATCTATCTGGACACAAGCTTCTTTGATGAACTAACCCGACGGTATCGCGCACCCGGTAATTTTGCACAGGCCTATGTCATCGCTCATGAGGTGGGCCATCACGTCCAGGCTTTGCTGGGTATCGAGAAGCGAGTTTCCGATGCACAATCGAATACGACCGAACGGGATGCCAATCAACTGAATGTTCGCCTAGAATTGCAGGCCGACTGCTTGGCCGGAATTTGGGCGTCGTGGTTGCGGCAATTGCCAGGTGTTATGGAACCTGGCGACATTGAGGCGGCACTGCGCGCAACCCAGGCTCTTGGTGACGACATTATCCAAAAGCAGACAACTGGGACGGTGGTCTTGGATTCGTTCACGCACGGCTCCGGAGACCAGCGCGCTCGCTGGTTCAAGCGCGGGCTGGATACGGGAAGACTTCAACAGTGCGACACTTTCGGCGCTCCGGAGCTGTAGTTCTCAATCCTCAGCACGTCGACCTGAGCGAGGTTGAGTGCCGCTTGGCGCATGGCAAGAATGGGGCATGGGCTGCCGATCAACAGCGTTCAGAGAATAGTCCGCTATACCCCAATGAGCTGCCGGAGTCGGCTGAAGCAGTTCACTCACCCTTCGTGCCATTTCCAGACCTCTGCGCTGCAGCAAGCCACGCCTTGATAAGGAGACGAAGTGCGGAGCTTTGAAGGCTTCTTCATTTGCCATGGTTTGTGAAGTCGACCACCATGTCTCCGGGCCTGAGCAATCCGACGGGGTGGGGGTTAGGCTCCTCCGAGTCGCAGTCAACTCAACTGCAGCTACTTCCACCCACTCATGATCGGCTTTGCGCGGGCTTCCTCTGCTTCACTATTTGCGCATTGATCTGAATGCTGCGCGAACTTCTTCTGAGAACAGCCTCGGCTCCTCCCAGGCGGCGAAGTGGCCGCCCCGG
>Ga0207712_10000950_pt1 | contig 20896 bp, 16 predicted proteins | sample KBSS44metaG_FD_184402 | JGI IMG/M metagenome (GOLD analysis project Ga0207712, IMG submission 184402) | Switchgrass rhizosphere microbial communities from Kellogg Biological Station, Michigan, USA - KBS S4-4 metaG (SPAdes) (version 2) | ecosystem: Host-associated > Plants > Roots > Rhizosphere... | reverse complement strand
CATTCGCGGACGCCTGATCATTCACTTCCGTTTCGATCGACGTCGTTTCTTCTTCCTTGGATAAAAGAAGATATCCCCGGCTATCTTGCCGGCTATTTGACCCGCCCATAAAGCAATGCCCGAGAGAAAGTCGATGAGCTGCAACATACGGGAAGTATGTTGCAGCTCTAACACGTTGACCAGAGGGGCTTAGGACCTGAGGCGCGTCAGTATGTCCGCTTAGGGTCAAGAGCGGACATGACGCAATTTAATCACAACCGTCCACTCTCGTACCGTCTAGCCGTGATGGGACGAAACCGCTTTCATTACTTCGGCGGTAATCTCGTGAGATGCTGTATGTGAAACATCACCCAGACTGAGCATCCCCACCATTCTCTTTTTCTCATTCAGAACGGGGAGTCGGCGGATCTTTTTGCTCTCCATGATGCGAACCGCGTCGTTCACATCTTCGCTTTCCTGGCAATAAATCATCCCTTTCGTCATTACGTCTCTGGCTGTGAGCTTGGAGATGTCCTTGCCATTAGCGACAGCCCTCACCGTGATGTCGCGGTCGGTGACCATTCCGATAAGCCGGTCATTCTCGCCGACTGGAATGGCACCTATGTCATGTTGGATCATCTTTTTCGCCAGCATCGCGAGGGGTGTATCGGCCGGAACCCACTCGACGCCCTTGTGCATCATCTCAGTGACTTTCATGGTATCTTTCCCTTCAGGCAGTTGATGCCGCCATTTGTACTAACTCCGCTAAGGCACTACTGTTCCGAAGTGCTCGCTCCGGCCCCTCGCCCTTGGTGGATAGGGAAACTGATGAGTATCCGGACGCGTGAAAACGCGGGTGCGGATACGATTGGTGCTGTTTGAAGCGAACCTACAGCATAGTCGTCCCGCTGCGCGGGATAGCCATGCATAACCGCCCGTGACGCAGCCACCAAATTGGAATAAGGTCGTTTCAACTCCTTCACAACATTTCACGGCGAGGAAACATGTACACCGAGCTTGGACTTTTTATCGACGGCAAATGGACGAACGGTGGGGGCCGCAAGGCCGAACCGGTGATCAACCCCGCGAATGAAAAGACGCTCGCGGAGCTTCCGCATGCCAGCAAGGCCGACCTCGATCAGGCGGTCGAATCCGCCAAGAAAGGCTTCGAAGTCTGGCGGAAAATGTCGACGTGGGACCGCGGGCGCATCATGTGCAAAGCCGCCGATTTGATGAGGGAGCGCGCCGATACGATCGGCAAAATTCTCACACAGGAACAGGGCAAAACCATCGCCGAAGCGAAAGGCGAAGTGGGCGCCGCCGCCGACGTGATCCAGTGGATGGGCGAGGAAGGAAAGCGCGCTTATGGCCGTATCATCCCGTCGCGTGTTCCGGGCACACGCAATCTCGTAACGCAGGAGCCGGTCGGAATTGTTGCGGCTTTCACGCCGTGGAATTTTCCGGCCATCACACCGGCGCGTAAGATGGCCGGCGCACTCGGCGCGGGTTGCGCATTGATCCTCAAGGCTTCGGAAGAGACACCGGGCACTGCCATTGAGATGGCGCGCGCCTTCTCCGATGCGGGACTTCCTGCGGGCGTGCTCAATCTCGTTTTCGGCATTCCCGGCGAGATTTCCGAGCATCTGATCGCGAATCCGGAAATCCGGAAAATTTCCTTCACCGGCTCCATTCCGGTCGGCAAGCATCTCGTGAAGCTCGCCGCCAACACGATGAAGCGCGTCACGATGGAATTGGGCGGACACTCGCCGGTTATCGTGTTCGACGACGTCGACCCGGAAAAGACAGCGGACGTTGCGGTTGCCGGAAAATTCCGCAACGCCGGCCAAGTCTGTATCTCACCGACGCGCTTTTACGTGCAGGAAAATTCCTACAACAAATTTGCTGCACGTTTCACCGAAAAAGCGAAAAGCCTGAAGCTCGGCGACGGTCTCGACAAAGACACGCGCATGGGACCGCTCGCCAATGCGCGCCGTCTCGACGCGATGGCAAATATCGTCGCCGACAGCCAAAGCCGCGGCGCCAAGATCGCGGCGGGCGGACAGCGCCACGGCAATCAGGGCTTCTTCTTCGAGCCGACAGTGATTACGGACCTGCCGGACGACTCGAAGATCATGACGCAGGAGCCATTCGGACCGATCGCGCCGATCATTTCTTTCAAGACATTCGACGAAGTTGTAACACGCGCGAATTCTCTGCCGTTCGGCCTTGCCGCCTATGCGTTTACCAACAATACGAAGACGGCGACGGCAATCGGCGACGCGCTAGAGTCCGGCATGGTGGGCATCAACACCTTCAACATTTCGATGGCCGAGACACCGTTCGGCGGCATCAAGGAAAGCGGTTACGGCCACGAAGGTTCGGTTGAGGGTCTGGAGGCCTATATGGTGAAGAAGTTCATCGCCCAAGCCTGATTACCGATTCACTCTATAGAGGGGCGGCTCGCTGAAACGCGGGCCGCCCTGCGTTTTGGACCTTGGGGCGGCACAGGATTCGGGCCCGATCGGTGTTTAAACGCTTGAAGAAGCCTGTTTTATCGAGAGATTTCATGGCCTGCCCCCTCGCTGCTTTGGCCCTTGAGCCCTACCATCCCGCCGCGCTGCATATTCGCGGGATTCGGGCGGAATGGAACGAGAGAGCGATGAAGCGCTCATGCTCAGAATCGCGAAGGGCGACGAGCGGGCCTTCCGCTTGCTCGCCGCACGCTATGCCGTTCGCGCTGCCGGACTCGCGCGGCGGATCACGGGTAATCCCGCCGACGCGGAAGAAATCGTGCAGGAAGCGTTGCTGCGAGTCTGGGTCAATGCGCCGCGCTGGCGGCCACAAGCCGCGTTTCGTACGTGGTTTTACCGGATCGTTTTCCATCTCTGTCTCAATCGAAAGCGCCGCGCCCCGTTTTTTCCACTCGAAGCCGCCGGCGATCCGCTCGATCCTACCCCCGATGCGCGCGCGCAGATGGAAAGGGACGAGACCAGCCGCCGGGTGGCGGCAGCCGTCGCCGAGCTTCCCGAGCGCCAGCGCGCAGCGATCGTGCTCACCTATGACGACGAACTCAGCAATGTCGATGCGGCCGGCATTCTCGGCAGCTCGGTTTCCGCTTTCGAGGCGCTGCTCGTCCGCGCAAAACGTCAACTTCGCGAGAAGCTCGGTTCTATTCTGGAAGAAAACTGATAGGGAGGTCGAAGCATGAATCGCATGGACGAAATGCTGACCCGGCAATTCAAGGCTGACAACGCAGCGGACGACGCGATCGCTGCACGCGTCTTGGTATCCATCGCGGCCAAACCGCTTCCGGCGCAGCGTCATTCCTTTTTCAAAGGCTGGCCCAACGCGCTACTCACTCTCGATTTTGCGCCGGCTTGGCCTCGTCTTGCTGCGCTCGCCTGCGTCGGACTTTTCGGCTGCACGGTCGGATTTTTCAGTCCGGGTGCGCAGATCTTCGAGAAACCGCTCGCTGCGGCGCCGATTCAGCTCGCCGATACCGAGACGACTTCCTATGTGTTCGAACCCGAACCTCTGACAGGAGCGCGGCCATGATTACCGCTTCACCGACCCTGCCGGGCGAAGCGCAAGGTTCGCGCTGGTTCGTGCTCGCCTCGCTCGCACTCAATCTGTTTTTCATAGGGACCGCGGGAGCGCTCGTCGTTCGGCACTACACGGCACCAGTCACTGCGCCGACGACGATCGACCGCAGTGCCGCAGGCCGTATCGAACGGATCGCGACAACCTTACCTTCCGCTGACGCGGAGATTATGCGCGATGAATACCGCGCCAAGGCGGCGACTCTGGATGCAGCGCGGAGCGAGTTCGAAAATGTAGTGGACGACATCCGGCAAACGTTCCGCGCGGAGCCCTACAACTTGGAAGCAACACGCGCTGCGACGGCAAGCGCTCGTGTTGCGCGCCAACGTTTCGAGGAGCTTCTGCAGGGCGTGATCGCTTCGTCGGCGGCAAAAATGTCGAGAGCGGGCCGCTTGAAGCTCTCTGAGTTTGGCCCTCCGCGTACGACACCCGCAACCAACCGCTGATCGGCAAGGGCTTCGAAAGACGGGCATGAGCAGCGGTAAACCGACCTTGGTGTGCTGTTTAGGATGGCGCGGCAGGCTGCCGCGCCTTGGGATCCTTGCTTGCATCACACTGCTCACCGGCTGCATGCCGAATGCAGATCGCCTGGACGTCGGGCTCGACGTGCCCGAAGCCTATCGAGCGGCAGCTCGCGGCGCACCCGATACCGCGCTCCCGCAACTCGATTGGTGGCGCGAATTCCGCTCGCCCGAACTGACTGCGCTGATTGAGGAAGCGCAGCAGGTTAACCTAGACATCGCCGCAGCCTCCGCACGTATCGCTCAGGCTGATGCACAGGCGAGAATCGCGGGTGCTCCGCTGTTGCCGACCGTCAACGCCGAAGGCGATGCGACTCATTCACGGCGTTCGCTTGCGACAAGCGGGAGTGGGAGCGGTATCGTGGGCTCTGGCGGCACCCGCGAGGGCAATCTCTATCGAGCGGCGCTGACCGCGAGTTACGAAATTGACTTCTGGGGCAAGAACCGCGCGCTCATGGAAGCCGCGCGGAACACGGCGGTCGCAACTCGTTTCGACCGTGAAGTGGTGGCGCTCAGCACGGTAGCGAGCGTTGCAAATGCCTATTTCCAGGTGCTCGCCGCGCAAGACCGGCTAGCGCTCGCGCGTGACAATGTGAAGAGCGCGTCACGCGTGCTCGATCTCATTAAGCAGCGACTTGAGGTCGGTACAACGACCGGGCTTGAGGTCGCGCAACAGGAAGCGCTTGTTGCTCAGCAGCGCGCTCTAGTTCCGACCTTGGTCCAAGTGCTTCGGCAGAATATCGCGATACTCGCGGTTCTGATTGCGCGGCCGCCCGAACGGATCGCAATCCGTGGCGGTTCGATGCAGCGACTTGCGCTACCGCGCGTGACGCCCGGCCTACCCTCCGACCTGCTCACGCAACGCCCGGATATCCGCGAAGCGGAGCTTAATCTCGCCGCTGCCAATGCGAATGTTTATGCCGCACGTGCTGCGTTTTTGCCGAGCATACAGTTGACCGGCCAGGATGGATTTACGAGCGCCATCCTCCGTAGCCTATTCCGGCCAGAAGCCGCGTTCTTTTCGATCGCCGCTGGCCTGACCCAACCGATTTTCGACGGCGGAAATTTGCTCGGCAATCTCGAACAGCGGAAAGGACGTCAAGAGGAGTTGCTGCAAAATTATCGCAAAGCGGTTATTTCCGCTTTCGCTGATGTCGACAACGCTCTGGTCGCCGTTCAACAGCAAGCCGAGTTCGAGCGCCTGCAGCGTCAGGTCGTCGAGGCGTCGAGGCGCGCGTTCAACATCGCCGAGACGAGATTGCGCGAAGGCACGGTCGATCTTGTTACGGTGCTGACATCGCAGCAAACGCTGTTCCAGGCGCAAGACGCACTTGCGCAAGCGCGGCTTGGCCGGCTGCAAGCGATCGTTAGTCTTTATCAGGCACTCGGTGGCGGCTGGCCGCCCATCGAAACGCAAATCGTGCAGACGAGTCCCGGCAGCTATTCGTGGAGCGGCATCGTTGTGCCGGCAACAAAATGACGAGGGATCGGCACTACATTATTTACGGACTGATCGGCCTTTTGGTCGCTGCAATCGCGGTCGCGCTATATTTCCAGGAGCCGGCCGCTCGCCAAAGCAGTGGGCGCCGCGGCGGCAGTCAAGGACCCGTGCCGGTGCTTGTCACCAGCGCGACCGCTGCCGATGTTCCTGTTTATCTCGACGGCGTCGGCACCACGAAAGCGCTCAATACCGTTACCGTCAAACCGCAGATCGACGGCAAGCTCATCAAGATTTCTTTCAAGGAGGGTGAAGACGTACCGCAGGGCCATGTGCTCGCCGTGATCGATCCCACGACATATCAAGCGCAGTTCGATCAAACTGTCGCTAAGAAAGCGCAAGACGAAGCACAACTTGCAAACGCAAGGCTCGACCTCGAACGGTACGTGAGACTCGCAACCACAAATGCCTCAACGAAGCAGCAGGTCGATACGCAACGAGCCCTGGTGGCGCAGCTCGAAGCGCAGGTCAGGCTCGATCAGGCGGCGATCGACAATGCTCAGGCGATTCTTAGCTACACAAAAATCGTGGCGCCGATCGCGGGCCGGACGGGCATTCGCCAGGTGGACGAAGGTAACATCGTTCATGCGAGCGATACGACCGGGCTCGTGGTGATTACGCAGATCCAGCCGCTTTCGGTATTTTTCAACCTGCCGCAGCAAGTGCTGGCGCGCGTGAACAAGGAATTCGCAAAAGGCCCCCTTCAGGTGGAAGCGCTCGCGGCGGACAATTCGACTGTCGCCGATCTCGGCGTCCTGCAAGTGGTCGACAATCAGGTCGATCAAACGACGGGAACGGTGAAACTCAAGGCTGAGTTTCCCAATAAGGAGCTTCAACTCTGGCCCGGCCAATTCGTGAATGTCCGGCTTTTGATCGATACGTTGAAGCAGGCCATCGTTGTTCCGACCGCCGCTGTACAGCGAGGGCCGAACGGAAATTTTGTCTATATCGTTGATGGCGACAAAGTTTCCGTTCGCGGAGTTCTTGTCACGCAACAAGACGAAACGCGTGCGGTGATCTCTTATGGGTTGTCCGCCGGCGATCGCGTCGTGACGACAGGCTTTGCGCAGCTAGCCAACGACACTCAGATTACAATCGGTAGCGCCGAGTCCGGCCAAACAGCTCCCGCGACCGAGCCGCGCGCCAAGCGCAAGGACGGCGAGCGAAAGCGCCGCGAACGCTCGGGGGTGCAATAGCCCATGAACGTCTCGGCGCCCTTCATTCATCGGCCGATAGCCACTTCCCTTCTCGGAATCGCGGTGCTGCTCGGAGGCGCGCTTGGCTATGCTTGGCTGCCGGTTTCGGCCTTACCGCAAGTTGATTTTCCGACAATCCAAGTAACGACTCAGCTTCCAGGCGCAAACCCGGATACCGTTGCCTCGCTCGTCACCGCTTCTCTAGAGCGTCAATTCGGCCAAATCCCTTCGCTCTCGGCCATGACCTCGTCGAGTTCGTTCGGGATCAGCCAGATCACGCTGCAGTTCGATTTGAACCGCGATATCGATGGCGCAGCGCAAGACGTGCAAGCAGCGATCAATGCCGCAGGGTCGACGCTACCGAGAAATTTGCCGTATCCGCCGACTTATTCGAAGGTGAACCCGGCAGATGCGCCGATCCTCACGCTCGCGTTGACCTCCGATACGATTCCCGTCCGCGACATCAGCGACCTTGCCGACACGCTCCTAGCGCAGCGGCTAGCTGAAGTCAGCGGCGTTGGCCACGTTTCCGTTCAGGGTGGTGTCCGCCCGGCAATACGCATTCAGGCTGATCTCGCCCGCCTTGCTGCCTATAGCCTTTCGCTCGAAGACCTGCGCTTGGCGATTGTCGGCGCGAATGTGTCTGGTCCGAAAGGATCGCTCGACGGCGCGCACCAATCCTACACAATTTCCGCGAACGACCAGATTACCGCTGCTGATGCGTATAAAACCGTTGTGGTCGCGTATCGCAACAGCGCGCCAGTAATGCTCAAGGACGTCGCGAATGTGATCGAGGGCCTCGAAAACTCGAAGGTCGCGGCTTGGTATCAGGAGAAGCCAGCGGTTGTCATCGACATTCAACGCCAGCCAGGTGCGAATGTGATTGACACTGTAAAACGCGTAAAGGCGGAATTCCCGCGTCTTCAGCGCGCAATGCCCGTCGGAATCAACCTCACGATCGTCAACGATCGAACTGACACAATCCGTGCATCGGTGCGCGACGTCCAATTTACGCTCGTGCTCAGCGTCGCTCTTGTTGTTCTCGTTGTGTTGATTTTTCTTCGTACCATCCGCGCGACGATCATCGCAGGTGTAGCGCTTCCGCTATCGCTCGTCGCTACTTTCGGCGTGATGTGGTTTTGCGGCTTCAGCCTCGACAATCTATCGCTTATGGCGCTCACCATCGGTACCGGTTTCGTGGTCGATGACGCGATAGTCATGATCGAGAACATCGTGCGTCACATGGAGGAAGGCGACGATCCGTTCGAGGCGGCGTTGCGAGGTGCACGCGAAATAGGTTTCACGGTTATTTCGCTGACCGTGTCTTTGATCGCCGTCTTCATTCCACTTCTGTTCATGACGGGTCTCGTTGGGCGCATGTTCCGCGAATTCGCCCTCACTCTCACGATCGCGGTTATCGTATCCGCAGTCGTGTCTCTGACACTTACGCCGATGATGTCGAGCCGCATCCTGCGGCACACCTCGGAAAAGGCGCAAAATCCACTCGCCGCGAAATTTACCGGCATTATTGACTGGACCGTAGAAATGTATCGCAGAAGCCTGGAATGGGTTCTTGCCCGCCAGACTGCGACATTGATCACGACGGCGGCGACGCTTGTGGCGACAATTCTTCTCTATGTCGCAATTCCGAAAGGATTCTTGCCGCTTCAAGATACGGGTCTAATCAACGCCGTGACGGAGGCTGGACAAGAAGTCTCTTTTATAGAAATGCAGCGGTTGCAAAGTATTGTCGTCGACAAAATTCGCGAAGACACAGACGTAAGCGGCGCTGTTTCTGTTGTAGGCGTCAGTCCTGTAAACGCGACTCCGAACGCTGGCCGCCTTACGATCACCCTGCGGCCGCGCGAAGAGCGGCATTCACTCGTGCCCGAGATTATTGAGCGGCTGAAACGCTCCGTAGCCAATGTGCCGGGGATGATTGTGTATTTCCAGCCAGTTCAGGATATTCAGATCGCCACTCGTTCCAGCCGTGCACAATATCAGTACACTCTAGCGGGCTCGGATGCCGACGAAGTCAGCCTATGGGCGAAGCGGCTTACCGAACGCCTACGTTCTGAGCGATTGCTGCGCGAAGTGGCCTCGGAAGAGCAGGACGGCGGATTGCGGACTAATATTCAGGTCGATCGCGAGACCGCGGGACGTCTCGGAATCTCGATGCAGTCGGTAAACGATGCACTTAACAATGCCTTTGGTCAGCGGCAGATATCGACCATTTACGGACAGGCCAATCAGTACCGCGTGGTGCTGGAGGCAATGCCTCACTACCAGCGGGATATGAGCAGTTTCTCGAAACTTTATTTACCTGGTGTGGGAGGTGCGCAGGTTCCGCTCTCCGCCCTCGCCCGTATCGAGCAAACGACCGCCCCCCTTGCGATTGCCCATCAGGAACAATTTCCCTCGATCACAATCAGCTTCAATCTGGCACCGACCGCCTCTTTGAGCGACGCGGTCAGTATCATCTCTAGTGCACAGACAGAAATAGGAATGCCGACTTCGGTCGTTGGAAGCTATTCGGGAGACGCGGCCGAATTCGCAAAATCGCTTGCTGGTCAGCCCTGGCTGATCCTCGCCGCGGCGATCACGATCTATATCGTGTTAGGGGTGCTTTACGAGAGCGCCATTCATCCGCTGACAATTCTATCCACCTTGCCTTCAGCAGGCGTGGGCGCGCTGCTCGCGCTGATGGTCTTCGGTTACGACCTTTCGGTCATCGCGCTGATCGGCATCGTGCTCTTGATGGGTATCGTCAAGAAGAACGCGATCATGATGATCGATTTCGCTCTCGAGGCCGAACGCAAGGAAGGCCTGTCAGCGCGCGACTCGATTGTTAAAGCGAGCCTGCTTCGGTTCCGGCCGATCATGATGACAACACTGGCGGCGCTTTTCGGGGCGCTGCCGCTTGCACTTGAAGGTGGTACGGGATCGGAATTACGCAATCCGCTCGGCATCACGATTATCGGCGGACTGCTGCTTAGCCAATTGCTGACGCTCTATACCACGCCCGTCATATATCTCGCGATGGAGCGTTTGAAAAACCGCTTGCAGTGGCTCGTGCCGGAGCCGCAAAAGACTCGCCGTCCATCTTCCAAGCCGCGGCCCAAATACCCGCCGCAAGCTGCGGAATAATGCGATGAACACCTCGGCGCCCTTCATCCGTCGCCCTGTTGGGACAACGCTGCTTGCGATTGGGCTTACTTTGGTGGGCGCCGTCGCCTACGCGTTTCTGCCGGTGGCGAGCCTTCCAACGGTTGAATTTCCTACTATTCGCGTATTTGCAAGCAATCCCGGCGCGGACCCGGAGACCATGGCCGCTACGATAGCCGCGCCGCTCGAACGGCGCCTTGGCGAAATTGCCGGCGTTACCGAAATGACGTCGACGAGTTCGATTGGGTCAACCAGCATCGTCGTGCAGTTCGACTTGAATCGTAGCATTGATGGCGCGGCTCAAGACGTTCAGGCAGCACTCAACGCTGCCGCGACCGATTTGCCCGGTGATCTTCCGACCCTGCCTGGTTTTCGCAAGGCGAATCCGGCTGCGGCGCCCGTGCTTATTCTGGCACTTACATCCGATACGATTCCGACGAGTACAATTTACGACATCGCGGATTCTGTGATTGTGCAGCGTATCTCACAAGTCGATGGGGTCGGGGAAGTCACCGTAAGCGGCGCCGATCAGCCCGCAATCCGTATTCGCGTCAATCCCGCAATGCTCGCTGCAATGGGTGTTTCGCTTGACGACGTACGCGTTGCCATCGCTGCGGCTAACGCGCAGGGACCGGTCGGCGTCATTGACAGCGTGAAGATCGGCGAAACGATTGGGACCAACGATCAGTTGCGGACGCCGGAAGTATATCGGCCGCTCGTTGTAAAGACCGTGAACGGAAACGTCGTTCGTCTTTCGGACATCGCCACTATAGAGCAAGCGACGCGTAACAGCCGTTCCGCTGCCAAGTTCAATCAAAAGCCCGCGGTGCTGCTCATTATTACAAAGCAAGCCAACAGCAATGTGATCGAAACCGTCGATAAAATCCGCGAACTTATTCCTGAAATCCGGCGCTGGATTCCAGCCAATCTCGAGATTTCCGTACTTAGTGATCGCACACAAACCATTCGCGCGAGTGTGAACGACATGCAGCTCACTTTAGGAGCCAGCGTCGTGCTGGTGATGATAGTGGTGTTCCTTTTTTTGCGGAGAACCGCTGCGACTATCGCAGCAGGCGTAACGGTTCCGCTATCTCTCGCCGGCACTTGCGCTCTGATGTGGTTGGCCGGCTTCTCGATCAACAATCTTTCGTTGATGGCGCTCGCGGTTTCGGTCGGCTTCGTGGTCGACGATGCAATCGTGATGATCGAAAACTGCTTTCGCAATCTCGAGGCAGGCCGCTCGCCTCTACGAGCGGCGTATGAAGGAGCGAAGCAAATTGGATTTACGGTCGTTTCGATCAGCATTTCGCTGACCGCCGCATTTATTCCGCTTCTTTTCATGGGAGGTGTCGTTGGACGATTGTTCCGCGAATTTTCCGTGACGCTGGTTTTCGCCATTATCGTTTCGACAATTGTCTCGCTGTCGGTGACGCCGATGATCTGCGCGCATTTCGTGCGCACCGCTCCAAGCCCCAATGCGACGCGGCTCGATCGTTTCGTAGAGGCAGGGCTGGGATGGATGGTCAACGCCTATGCGCGCAGCCTTGCAGTAATCATCAGCAAGAGTGCCCTTATGATCTTCGTGATGCTCGCGACGATCGCTCTTACGGTATTTCTCTACATCAAGGCGCCAAAGGGATTCATCCCGCAGGATGACACCGGATTGGTCTTCGGAAGTACGCAGGCCTCGACGGACATTTCGTTTCAGTCGATGGTTACGCTGCAGCAACAAGCCCTCGATATCGTGCTCGCCGATCCGGCAGTCGATGGCGTCGGCTCATCGCTTGGTGCTTCCACCTTCAATCCATCCCCCAATCAGGGACGGATGTTCATCAGTCTCAAGCCATTGGCAAAACGCGATGGAGTGACAACCGCCCGCGTCATTGATCGTTTGCGCGGAAAACTCTCCAACATACCTGGATTACGCGTTTTTCTATTCCCGTCTTCGGACGTTCGGGTCGGCGGCCGTCAGAGCCAATCACAGTATCAATTTACTTTGTGGGATCCCGATTTCGACGAGCTGAAAGAGTGGTTACCGCGCGTGCTGGAACGCGTTCGCAAGATTCCCGGGCTCGTGGACGTAACAACGGATCGGCAGCAGGGAGGTTTGCAGGCGAATGTCGTGATCGACAGACTGGCAGCATCCCGCCTTGGCGTTCCGATTCAAAGTATCGATAACGCGCTCAACAACGCGTTCTCACAGCGACCGATTTCCAGGATCTACACGCAGAGAAACCAGTACAGTGTAATTCTTGAGGTCGGTCCGGAGTATCAAGGCGATCCTTCAGATCTTGATCAGGTTTATATTGCCTCAGTAACTGGTATTCAGGTTCCGCTTTCCGCGCTCGCGCGTTTTGAAAAGTCCACATCACCGTTAGTGGTCAATCATCAGGGCCAATTCCCGGCCGTGACCATCACGTTCAATCTCGCACCTGAAATGGGAATCGAAGAAGCTTCGAATGCGATCCAGCAGGCTGTGGCAGAACTTCATATTCCGGATACATTGCATGCTGAATTTGCCGGCAATGTGCGAGCTTTCGCGGGAAGCGCGGGTGCGCAGCCTCTGTTGATTTTGGCCGCTCTTGTTGCGGTCTATATTGTATTGGGTGTCCTTTATGAGAGCCTCGCGCATCCCCTCACCATTATCTCGACGTTGCCCTCCGCAGGCCTCGGCGCTTTACTTGCTTTGCAAATCACGAATACCGAACTCTCGATAATCGCTTTTATCGGAATTATTCTTCTGATCGGTATTGTAAAGAAAAACGGCATCATGCTTGTCGACTTCGCGCTTGAGGGCGAACGGAAGCGCAGATTGATTCCGGAAAAAGCGATTTTTGAAGCGTGTATAGAACGCTTCCGTCCCATTCTCATGACGACGATGGCAGCGCTCTTGGGCGCTATACCTCTCATCATAGCGACGGGTCCTGGCTCGGAGTTGCGTCGGCCGCTGGGAATTACGATCGTAGGCGGATTGATCGTTTCGCAGTTGCTGACGCTTTACACCACGCCTGTCATCTATCTGTTGCTGGATAGGCTTCATCGCCGCTGGGGCGGTTCCGGGCAAATCGTGAGGCTCGAAAAACGTCCTTCAAAGAAAATCAATCTGGGACCACTGCGCCCAAGCTAACCGCGAGATTTCAAGTCTTGCCCCACACCTCGTCGGCGAGCTCTACGATCATTCTGAGCTTCGCCCATTGCTCGTCTTCTGCAAGGATATTGCCTTCCTCGGTCGAAGCGAACCCGCATTGAGGCGAGAGGCAGAATTGGCCGAGCGCAGCATATTTCGCTGCTTCCTCGATCCGCCGCTTGACGTCGTCCTTGTTCTCGAGTGTTCCGCTTTTGGACGTAACAAGACCAAGTACAACAACCTTATTGCCCTTGGGCAGAAAGCGCAGCGGCTCAAAACCGCCGGCGCGCTCGGTGTCGTATTCAAGAAAGTAGCCATCGTAGTTGACTTTGCTGAGCAGAGTTTCGGCGACGGGCTCGTAGCCGCCTTCGGAAATCCAGGTCGAGCGAAAATTTCCGCGGCATACATGTGTCGTGATTGTCATATCTGCGGGTTTTGCTTCAAGTGCGTAGTTGATCGTACGGGCGTAAATCTCTTGAAGGTTGTCGACGTCTTCGCCGCGCGCACGTGCCTTGGCCTGCTGATCGGCAGAGCAAAGATAGGCCCAAACTGTATCGTCAAATTGTAGATAGCGACATCCGGCATCATAAAAGGCGAGAACTGCCTTGCGGTAGGTTTTGCCGAGATCGTCGAAAAATACGTCGAGATCGGGGTAAATATCCTTGCTAATTGCAGCGCGACCCCCGCGATAATGCAGCACGGACGGCGAAGGTATAGTCATTTTCGGAACTAGACGCGTATGTGTTTTTAAGAACTTGAAATGCTCCAACATCGGATGGTCGGATGGGAAATCGAGCTTGCCGATCACCCTGACATTTTCGGCCTTGGTCTGTACGCCGCTGAATTGAATGCCTTGTTTGGTATCGTACAGCTCAATTCCCTTCAGTAATTTCAGAAAATCGAAATGCCACCACGCACGTCGGAATTCTCCGTCGGTTGCAAGTTGAAGCCCTACTTCTTCCTGCTTCCTGATGATTTTTTCGATTTCACGATCTTCGACTTGTTTCAACTGCGTGGGGGCAATCTCGCCCTTTTCCAACTTGGCGCGCGCTTCCTTAAGCGGCGTAGTACGCAAAATGCTGCCTACAATATCGGCACGAAAGGGTGGTTTGCTTCTTTTCATTCGCGATACTCCCGGATCCTAGCCAAAATTACTGCGGGCGCGGCTGGGCGTAATTATCGTCGAGTTGCCGAAAAAGAAAAACCCTCCCCGGACCAATTTCCGGTCCGGAGAGGATTCTTTTAGCGAGTAAAGTTAGTCGATTAGCTGGCGGCACCGCCGCTCAGGATCGGACCGAAAAATTCCCACTTGTCGCCCTTGAACCGCATCATCTGGTTCTGGTCGAGCGGGTAGAAGTCGCTAGGGCCGGTGTTGATCTTGATGCCAGGCAGGAAAAGGTCCTGCTGCAGCTCCTTCAAGCTCGCGGCCTGCTTCATCACGTTCTCACGCGTTAGATTGTCACCGCACTGCTTGAGCACCTGAGCCAGCGTCTGTGCAACGCTATACCCGTAGCCGGTCAGGCTGTTCGTCTTGTCACCCTCAGGAAAATACTTATCCATAAAGGCCATGTAGTTCTTCATACCGGCATCGTTCGCCCATTGCGAGTCGGTCTGATCTTTCAAGTAACCCGTCGAAAGGATGCCTTGGCCGTTCTCAAAGCCGGCTGGTTTCATAACCGACGCGATCGAGCTCGAAACCTGGTTGAGGATATGCACCGGCTTCCAGCCGATCTCCGCTGACTTTTTGATCGCTTGGGCAGCGAATTTCGGTGTCGTTACATTGAAGAAAACATCCGCGCCGGAGGCTTTCAGATTGATGATCTGAGAGTCGATCGTTGGATCGGCGACTTCATAGGGCTGCTCAGAAACAATCATAGTCTTGGCTTTTTCGCCGAGGCCATCCTTCAGCCCTTTGACGTAGTCCTTACCGTAGTCGTCGTTCTGGTAGAGAATACCGATCTTCCCGTTTGGATGGTTCTTGAGGATATACTGCGCATAGATCCTGGACTCACTCTGGTAGCTAGGTTGCCAGCCCATGGTCCAGGGGAAGTTTTTCGGGTCGCCCCACTTGGTCGCGCCAGTTGCGACGAAGAGTTGCGGAACTCCCTTCGAGTTCATGTATTTCTGAATTGCCGAGTTCGACGGTGTGCCGAGGCTTTGGAAGATCAGCAATACCTCGTCGCTCTCGACGAGCTTACGTGCTTGCTCGACCGCTTTTGGCGGGCTGTAACCGTCGTCGTAAGAGATAAAGTTGATTTTGCGACCATTGATGCCGCCTTCGGCGTTGACCTTTTTGAAGTACGCATCAATGGTTTTGCCGATGAGGCCATAGGCCGAGGCCGGGCCGCTGTAGGGATTGATATTCCCAATCTTGATCTCGGTGTCGTTTGCACCTGAATCGTATTTCTTCTGGGCAGAAGCAGTGCCCACAGTTCCGACGGCTAGCCCTAACGCAAGGACTGGTATCAAAGAGTATTTCGCGAGTTTCATTATTACCTCCCTGAGATTCGATCGTTCAGCCTCTCGACAGAGTGAGACGCGTAACGATCAGACGAAGTAGTCCGGCAACGCCGGACGGTATTACGTAGATCAATAGTATCAGCATGATACCATAAACGGCGCCGGCCAACCCTTTAGAAAAGGTTTCGGCGATGTTCGGCACGAACAAGATAAAGAGCGCACCGAAAAAAGCTCCCGGAATCCAACCAACTCCGCCGACTACGAGACCTACGAACAAGGCGATCGCTAGATTTATCGTAAAACTATCAGGCGCGACGAACTGCACGACGATCGCTCCGACCGCGCCGGCGACCCCCGTATAGAGCGCGCTCACACCGAAGGTGAGCGACTTATACAGCGAAAGATTAACCCCCATGGCTTTCGCGGCGACCGGATTGTCACGGATCGCTTTCATGGCGCGTCCTGTACGACTATCGATAAGGCGATAGGCGCAAGCGAATAAAAGCACCAACACAATCAGTGTGAAGTAGAAAAGCCATTGATCCGGATTGATGGGCAGCCCGAAAGGCGCGTTCGGCTTGATAATTACGATACCTTGCACGCCGCCGGTCCAATGCTCGATCGGCGAGAATTTGAGAATCTGCGGCATCGCAATTGCGAGCGCAAAGGTTGCCAGGGCAAGATATATGCCCTCAAGTCGCAGTGCTGGGAGCCCAAACAAGAACCCGGCAATGAAACAAACGATCCCAGCAGCAGGCAACGTCCAGTAATAGGCAATACCGTAATTTTCCATCATGATCGCAGTCGTATAAGCGCCGATTGCATAGAACGCGCTGTGACCAAGCGAGAACTGCCCGTTGAAACCAGTTAATAAATTTAATCCGAGAATCGCGATTGCGTAGACCATCGCGAGCGTCAGCTGGAATACGAAAAAATTCTTTATCGTAAGCGGCAAAAGAATTCCGATTGCCAAACCTATCACGATAAGGATCGGCTTCCAGTAAGAAATGGCCGTTACTCCACCCGCGCTGAATGTGGCTTTGGTCGTGGAAGTGGGTGAATTCGTTTTCATATTACACCCGGCTTACAATTCTGCGGCCAAACAGACCGCTCGGCTTCACAGTCAACACCGCAACAATAAGGGCGAGTGCAATTGAGAGCTTCATCTCACGGCCAACATAAGGAATGAAGGTGCCAGCGAGATTTTCGATGATCCCTACAGCAAACCCTCCCACAACGGCGCCTCCTGGACTTGTCAATCCCCCTACAACAGCGCCAGCAAATCCGTAGAGCAAGATACTCAGCATCATATTCGGCTCTAGGAATACGACTGGCGCGATTAACATACCGGCTACTGCGCCAATGGAAGCCGCCATCCCCCAACCGAGCGCAAGCATCCAACCCACGCGGATCCCAACGAGCCGAGACGATTCCGGATTTGCGGCGGCGGCGCGCATGGCAAGACCAATCCGCGTATAGCGAAAGAATATATAGAGGAAAACGAGGACCAGCAGCGTAACAGCAATCATGCCCGCGTCATGCGCACTCAGGAGACCTTCTCCCAGGACTGCACGCGTTCCAAACGGGCTTGGAAACGACTTAATGGTCCACTCCCACGTGAATCCGGCCAGACTATTGATGATCGCGAACATCCCAATGAAGATAACGATGTGACTCAAAATCGGCGCATTGTGCACCGGCTTGAAAACAACTCGCTCGATGAAAACGCCTGCGACGAAAGAAACTCCAATCGTAACGAAGAAGGCCACCCAATAGGGCATGCCCCATTGGATTAATTGCCAGGCGATAAATGTCGAGAACATCGCCATCTCGCCTTGCGCAAAGTTAAGATGATCGATTGCCTGGTAAATCATGACGATCGAGAGAGCCATGCAGGCATAAATCCCGCCGGTTGCGATGCCCGCAAGCACTTGATGGATGAACAGTTCCATTCGCTTTAGCCCCCTAATATCCCAGATAAGAACGCCGGATGTTTTCATCCTGGCGAATTTCATGCGCGGGTCCGGCCATCACCACTCTCCCTGTTTCCAGAAGATAGGCCTGATCCGCGAGGTCAAGCGCGAGCGATGCGTTCTGCTCGACGACAAAGATGCTGACGTGTTCTTCTTTGTTCAGTGTGCGTAGAATTTCGAATAGTTCCTGTACGACTAGAGGCGCTAGACCGAACGAAGGTTCATCAAGCAGCATCAGCTTCGGCCGCAGCATGAGCGCGCGTCCGATCGCAAGCATTTGCTGCTCGCCACCGGAAAGCGTGCCGGCCTGTTGTCGATAGCGCTCCTTGAGACGCGGGAAGTAGCCAAAGACCCGATCTATATCGGCGGGTATGGCTTTCGTGTCTCTGCGCGTCATCGCACCGAGTTGTAAATTTTCTTCCACGGTAAGACGGACAAATGTACCGCGCCCTTCCGGCACATGTGCGATACCTAATCGAACAATGTCTTCTGTTGCCCGCCCCGAAATCGATTTGCCAGCGAAACGAATTTCCCCAGTAGTTCGCACCATGCCGGAAACCGATCTCAACATCGTTGTCTTTCCAGCACCGTTCGCACCGAGCAACGTTGTAATGCCTCCTTCGGCGATGTTGAGATCGAGGCCGTGCAAAACTTGTGTCGCGCCGTAAAACGCGCAGACGTTCTTAGCTTCGAGTAGCTTTCCACCGATCATTTGGTTGTCCCGAGATAGGCGCGGATCACTTCAGGATCCTTTTGAACCTGTGCCGGCGTCCCCTCGGCAATCTTGCGACCAAAATCCAAAACAACGACATGATCGCAAATCGACATCACTAGATTCATATGATGCTCGACCAAGAGCACCGTAACTCCACGTTCGTCGCGCACACGGCGGATCAAGTGACCAAGCTCGCCGACTTCTTCGTGATTTAGGCCGCTCGCGGGTTCATCGAGCAGCAAAAGACTGGGCCGAGCTGCGAGCGCGCGCGCAAATTCGACGCGTTTTTGAATTCCAAACGGAAGATCTACCACCAACCGTTGCGCGTAGTTGCCCAGATCAAAATATTCGATCAGTTCCTGGGCCGCGAGCTTTAGTTCATTTTCCTGCCGCTTAACCCACGGAAGCCGTAGCGCGTCGCTTAGATAGTCACTGCGGCTTTGAGAGTGTCCCCCGACACGCACGTTGTCGAAGACCGACATTCTCTGGAACAAGGCCAGATTCTGAAATGTACGCGCGATTCCGATTTCGGTGATACGGTGCGCCGGCTTATCGAGTATGCTTTGTCCCTTGAATAGAATATCGCCCTTCGCGGGCGTGTAGAGACGGCTCAGACAGTTAAAGAGCGTGGTCTTGCCGGCTCCGTTGGGGCCGATCAATCCAAGCAAAACGCCTTCAGGCAAGTCGAACGACACACTGTCGAGCGCGACGATGCCCCCGAAATAAACTCCGACATCCTGCACGGCGAGCAGCGGCGCAGACGCACGCGATTGTGAGCCAAGGTTTTGTTTGACCGAACGGGCCGACACAATGGAATCCATGCCGACTAACCGATCAAAATCATATCTCGTCGCGAACAGCGACCGCGGCGACGATCTTGACTCCTGAATGGCTTCATGTGGCCATCCCCCCTCTTTAAATTAGCCCTCCAGCTCTAACGGCTGTTCAAGGCTGCTTCTACATTTCTTGTCATATTCACTAGACGTGGGCCAATGTCATTTTCGAGTCGTTCGCGCGTCAGCTGAAACGCAGGGGCGCCACAGTTGAACGCAAATGCGCCTGAACCGTCGGCAGGAACCAGGGGCACACCTACCGCGCGAACGTCCGGCTGCCAATCTCCGACTGAAAGCGTAAAGCCGTTACTCGAGAAATCCTTGATTGCCCGCTCAATGCCTGCGCGGACTTTTGGCCATTGCTCGCCTTCCCGGCGTGCGATGTGGTCCATAAGCCACGTTCGTTCCTTCTCCGGCATCGCAGCAAGCAAAGCGCGGCCCATGGCCGTCGTTCCTATGGGAATGCGCGCACCAAGATCCAGACGTAGCATCATCGAATGTTCACTGCGGCAGTGCTCGATGTAAATGAGGTTCAGGCGATCCCGGCTGCCAAGTGCTACGGAGGCGCCCGTATAATTCGCAAGTTCTTGCATGTATGGTCGAGCAATCTGCCGGATCCGCATATTCGCAAGGGCGGAATAACCAATCGACAAGGCGGCAGGCGCCAACTGATATTTCGAAAGTCGCTCGACATGAGTGAGATAGCCAAGCTTTGTGAGCGTATAGGTTAGCCGCGAAACGGTTGCTTTCGGCAAACCAGCGCGTGTTGCGATCTCTTGGTTGCCGAGCAATCCTTCTGTAGCTGTAAACGCTCTCAGCACGTCCAGTCCACGAGCCAGCGCCACTACAAATTTTCGATCGTGCTCGGGCTCGGACTTAGCGCCCATGCTCCGACTGCCGCCCGCGCTCCATCTCTCGTAAGCAGCCACCACAACCCAACCCGAACTTTTTAGAAGGTGAGAATTGACAGGGATCGCAGCACTTCTTAGCGTTGAGGTCAATCTTGCAGAACAATATTCCGCCAAGCGGAACTTGCTACTCGCACTCCGGAATAACAAATCGCACTTCAAACCCTGCTTTTCCTGGGCTGAAATAGCCCACTAAGGCAGTTTAAAAAAGAAAAACGATCCAGGGAAGGAAAGCCCGTGCCAGGCCCAGTCAGTTTGCAACGCGACGGCACCATCGCCGTCATCATCGTAGACAATCCTCCAGTCAATGCACTCAAGCAGGAAGTTCGCGCGGGATTGCTCGAGAACTTCACGAAGGCGGCCGAGGATGAAACCGTTGAGGCGATCGTTCTCGCTGGAGCCGGGCGTACTTTTATCGCAGGCGCCGATATCACCGAATTCGGCAAACCGATGAAATCGCCGGGTCTTTCGGAAGTCATCGCGGCGATCGAAAAAATTCAGAAACCGACCATCGCCGCCATGCATGGCACGCCCCTCGGCGGCGGACTGGAAGTAACGCTCGGCTGTAATTTCCGTGTCGCCGCCGCCGGTACACGTCTCGGTCTGCCCGAGATCAAACTCGGAATCATTCCCGGAGCGGGCGGAACACAGCTTCTTCCACGCCTTGTAGGGGTCGAAAAAGGTCTAGCTATGATTCTGAGCGGCGATCCGATTCCTGCGAAGGACGCGCTGGCGAACGGTTTGATTGACGAGATTATCGATGGTGATCTCGTCAAAGGCGCCGTCGCGTTTGCCCGTAAGGTGGTCGCAGAAAAGCGGCCACTTAGGCACGTGCGAGATCTCGATGACAAAATCGCACCGTTCAGGACGAACCCCGATAAATTTAATGAGGCTGCAGCAAATGTCTCGAAGAAATCGCGC
>Ga0207712_10000946_pt1 | contig 20945 bp, 19 predicted proteins | sample KBSS44metaG_FD_184402 | JGI IMG/M metagenome (GOLD analysis project Ga0207712, IMG submission 184402) | Switchgrass rhizosphere microbial communities from Kellogg Biological Station, Michigan, USA - KBS S4-4 metaG (SPAdes) (version 2) | ecosystem: Host-associated > Plants > Roots > Rhizosphere... | reverse complement strand
CAAGGGCGGCGATGAGTGCGAAGGCAAGAACGCGCTTCATGTCCAAAGCTCCTATTTGCCGGTGAGCTCGCGCAGCATCATCTCCCAGTGCACGACATTGTCGTACAGCGCTTGAACGGGCAGGCGCTCGTCCTTGCCATGCGCGCGATTGTCGATCGGAGTCACCGTCCAGCCGCCATTGGTGCCGTAAACCGGAATGCCCGCAACGCGGAACGGACGCGCATCGCTGGCACCCGTCGACATTTCCGGGAAGATTGGCTGGCTTGGGTGAAGTGCCTGCACGGCATGCGTGTAGGCGGCGGTCACGTCCGGTCTCAGCGGCGAGGCGAGGGACGCGACATAATCGTCGTTTCGCGTGACCTTCACCTCCGGGTCGGCGACGACGCGCTCAAGCTCGGCCTTGATCGCGTTGGGATCGACGCCGGGGAAGATCCGGCAGTTGATCATCGCGGTCGCAAGCTGCGGAAGCGCGTTGTCGGCATGGCCAGCGAACAGCCGGGTCGGGACGCAGCGAGTCCGCGTCAGGCCCACCTCGCTCTCGCTCGCCTCGATGAAATCGGCGGCCTGCCCGTCGTTGGAATTAGCCAGCCATGCGCGCATCGCGTCGCCGAGCGGTCCCTTCTCGAGCTTCTCGCGCCCCGAGAAATAGGCGCGCGTCGTCTCGTTCATCATCGGCGCGAAGCGATACGCCTCGATCTTATCGAGGGCGTGGGAAAGGCTGTAGATCGCATTGTCCTTGCGCGGCTTGGACGAATGGCCGCCGCGATTGCGGACGGTCAGAGTGTAGCCCGCAAAGGTCTTCTCGGCGGTCTGCATGGTGAAGCCCGCGGGAGAGCCGTCGGTATTGACGCTTCCGCCGCCGCCGTCGGCATTGAGCCCGAACTCCGGATGACCGAGCAGTTCGAGCCATGTGCTCGCGCCGTTCTTCGCTCCGATTCCGTTGGTCTCCTCGTCGCCCGTGAATAACACCACGATATCGCGCTTCGGTTTGAACCCGGCGGCGCGCAGGTTGATCATCGCCTGGGTGATGCCGGTGATGCCGTCTTTCATGTCGATCGTGCCGCGGCCGTAATAATAATTGTCGCGCTCGACCATTTTGAACGGATCCGTCGTCGAATCTTCGACCTTCGCCTCGACCACATCCATGTGGCCCATCAGCAGGATCGGCTTCGCCTTTGGGGTGCCTGCGGCACGCCAGCGGACGATCAACGCAGCCGTATCGTCGTCGCCGGTCGTCGCGCTGCCCGTGTGATAGGGCATGACGTGGATGTCGGCCTCGGGGAAGCCGCCCGCCTTGAACTGGTCGGCGACATATTGCGCCTCTTCCGGCACATGGTGACGACCGATCACCGTTGGGATGTTGATAATATGCTCGAACATCGCGTGCGCGGCATCGTGCTGCGCTGGAGTAAGCTTCTGAGGCGCGGCGCTGCCGGCCGTTGAGGCAAGCGCAAGAACCGACGCGGCGGCAATCAAATGACGCATGGATAACCCTTCCCGGGATTGAGTTGGCGCGACGCTAGACTCGCCGCGCGTCCCGTCAAGTTACAGTGCCGTGCCCTTCGGCCAGATATTCCGCGCTGCGCATCTCCTCGAGCCGGCTGAACGTGCGCAGAAATTCGAAGCCGCCGTCACCGCTCGGGTAGAGACCCGAGGGTTCGGCGTCCGCGGCCGCGAGCAGCTTGACCTTATGTTCGTAGAGCGCGTCGATCAGAGTCACGAACCGCGCCGCCTCGTTGCGCATTTCGGGCCCGAGGACCGGAATTCCGACGATGATCACGGTGTGATAGCGCCGTGCGATCGCCAGATAATCGGCCGCCCCGCGCGGCTCGCCGATCAGGCGCTTGAACGAAAATACCGCGACGCCTTTGAGGCTCTTGGGCACATGCAAGGTACGCCCGCCGCCGACGTCGATGTCTTCGGACGGAACCTTGGCGCGGTCCTCAACCGGATAATCGGTGAGTTGGAAGAAAGCGCGGGAGAGATCGGCGGTCGCCTCGGGTCCGTTGGGCACGTGCCAGACCTCGACTCCGCTGAGGCGCTCGAGCCGGTAATCGGTTGGCCCGTCGACCGCGACGACCAGCATCCTTCTCTCAATGAGCTCGATGAAGGGGAGGAACAATTCGCGGTTGAGCCCGCCGAGGTAGAGATCGCCGGGCGGGCGGTTGGAGGTGGTGACGACCCTCACGCCCGCTTCGATCAATTTGCCGAACAGGCGCGACAGGATCATCGCGTCGGCGGGATTCGTAACCTGCATCTCGTCGAAGCAGAGCAATTTCGCCTCTTCGGCGATCTGCTCTGCGGCCGGTTCGATTGGGTCGCCTTCTTCGATCTCGCGAGCCGCGCGCAATCGTGCGTGCGTTTCCAGCATGAACTCATGGAAGTGGACTCGCCGCTTCGGAGTGATGGCGATCTCATCGAAGGCGAGATCCATCAGCATCGATTTCCCGCGCCCGACTCCGCCCCACAGATAGACTCCAGCGGGTCCTTCCTCGTTAGCACCAAACAGGCGGGACAAAAGGCCGCCATCCGATTTCAGGCCGGCCGCAAGCCGGTCGAGCGCCGCGACGGCGTTCTCCTGCGCCGGATCGGGCTTCAGCTCGTGATCGGCGATGAGGCGGTCGTAGGCCGACCGGACCGGCCCCGTCATCTAGCCGGGGCGTTGGGCCGGTTCACCCGCTTCAACGTGCCGCTGAAGCTGTAGCAATTCTCGCCGTCCTGCTTGACCACGCCCTGAAGGAAAGCGTGGCCGCGGGTCTGCCTGACGAGCTCGACATGCGCTTCGAGCGGCACTCCGGCCTGGCCACGCGCGAGGAAGTGCGTGGTGAGGTCGAGCGTCACGTAATGGCCGCGCTCCATCCCGGCGCAAAGCCCCCCGGCGAACATCGACATGTCGATGAAGCTCATCACTGCGCCGCCGTGGATCGAGCCGCCCATGTTCATGTGAGCCTCGGTCGGGAGCATCCGAGTCATCCCGCGGCCCGGCCCGTCAGGCTTGAACAGCAGGCGTCCGGTAGCCGCTGCAAAGCTCGAGCGCGGGAAGTCGCCCCAGCTGAACCAGCCCGGATTGTCGGGGTCGGGAGTCGCGCCGGTCGGGACTCCGACGTCTTCCATCATTTCGTTGTTGTTTTCCGTCACGCGGCTCGTTCAGCGATCAGTTTCTTGGTCTCGGCGATCGCCTTGGCCGGATTGAGGCCCTTCGGGCAGACGTTCGCGCAATTCATGATCGTGTGGCAGCGATAGAGGCGGAACGGGTCCTCGAGCTGGTCGAGCCGCTCGCCGGTCGCTTCGTCGCGGCTGTCGGCGAGCCACCGATAGGCCTGGAGAAGGATCGCCGGGCCAAGGAATTTGTCGGAATTCCACCAATAGCTCGGACAGCCGGTCGAGCAGCAGAAGCAAAGGATGCATTCGTAGAGGCCGTCGAGCTTGGCTCGGTCCTCGGGCGACTGCAGCCGCTCGCGTCCCGAAGGGGCCGGGGTCGCCGACTTCAGCCACGGCTGAATGAGCGCATATTGCGCGTAGGCATGGGTGAGATCGGGGACGAGGTCCTTGACCACCTCCATATGCGGCAGCGGACTGATCTGAACGTCGCCCTTTAGCTCCTCGATTGCGGTCGTGCAGGCGAGGCCGTTGCGCCCCTCCATGTTCATCGCGCAGGAACCGCAAATCCCCTCCCTGCATGAACGGCGGAAGGTCAAAGTCGGGTCGATCTCATTCTTGATCTTGATCAGCGCGTCGAGGACCATCGGTCCGCACTTGTCGAGATCGATCGTATAGCGGTCCCAGCGCGGATTGGCTCCGCCGTCGGGATCGTAGCGATAAATCTTGAACGTCTTGAGGCGCTTGCCTTCTTCGGCCTTGTACTGCCGCCCTTTGACGATCTTGCTGTTCTTCGGAAGTGTGAACTCAGCCATGGCTGGCCGCTAGCACGCGCGGGGAGCATAAGAAAAGGCCGCCCGGCACACCGGACGGCCTCTCCTTCAGCGGGCAGCGCTTATGCTCAGCGGTATAGCAGCGCGCTTACGACCTGCTGGATCAGCATCGTCTTGGGATCGACCCGGTAGACGTAGCCGTCGCCGTAATAATAACGGTCGTCGGGGTCGAAGCCATACTGACGCCGCAAATCGTACGGAATCTGGTTGTAGCTCCACCGATTGCCGTAGCTCAGCGGGAAGCGCTGGCCGATTCTGTACAGTTTCTTCGCCTGGCCCGGCGGCATGCACCCGTTGTGCTTCTTGGCAAGGCCCGGCGGGCACCCGCCAACCCCGTAGCCGACCGGGCCGTTGATGCCGTAGCCGTGGGAATTGCCGTTCCCCTTGCCGTTTCCATGGCCGGGCTTCGCAAGAGCCGGGCCGGCGAATGCAAGCGCTGCGGCGCCCGCAAGCATGATGAGATGTTTCATAGTGCCTCCTAGTCTACCGATCGGCATGTGAATGTTCGTTGACCGAAATGGTTAGGGGGCAGTCAGGGTTCCTTCTGCGGCCCGCCGAGCAACGAGCTCGTTCCCCATTCGTTCAACCATTGGCATGAAAGGAGAACAATCATGCTTGGAAGAACCGACGCAACGCCGATGATCGCGGTCAAGGATATCGATCGGGCTCGCAAATTCTACGAGGACAAGCTGGGCTTGAAGACCAAGGACGAATGGGGCGGCGAGGGTGTGACGCTGAAGAGCGGCGACACTCTGATCAACGTCTATCGCTCCGAATTCGCCGGCACCAACAAGGCGACCTCGCTGACATTCCAGGTCGACGATGTCGAAAAGGAGGTCACGAATCTGAAGGATAAGGGAATCTTCTTCGAGCATTACGACCTGCCTGGGTTGCAGTCGAAGGGCGACCTTTATGTCGGGGAGAAGGGCTTCAAGACGGCCTGGTTCAAGGATCCCGACGGCAACATCCTGAGCCTCGTCGAAGGCACCCAGTAAGCATCATCGGGAAGGAAAAAACGAGGGCCGCCGGGTCAAACCGGCGGCCCTTCCTTGCCAGGAATTAGCGCGTCAGAGCGTCGATCACGCGCTCGATCGCGTAGGTCCGAGGATTCACTACGTAGATGTAATTGTCGCGATAAACGTAGCGATAATCGGGACTTAGGTCATATTGTGTCACATAGGTCCGTGGCAGCGCCCGGTATGACGTGTAGGCGTAGCGCGGGCCGAAACGGTAGCCGGTCCGCCAATAGGCATGGCGGGCGGCCGAGACGCGATAGCCGTGATTATTCCAGCGCACGCAATGGCCGTGCCGCCACTTGGCGCAGGCACGCGCGTGATGGCGATAACCGTTGTTGTGATGGCGGTCGGCCAAGGCCGGCGTGGCCGTGAAGGCGACGGCAGCGGCGCCGAGCGCAAGAAGTGTCTTCGTCATGATTGTTCTCCTCTGCGCTCCGAAACGAACCGGCGTCCGAGACGGTTTCGCCGTTCATCGGGCAGCAAGCACATTTTAATGTTCGCTTTCTGTTCGGTTGCTCCTTCGAGGCCACCTCGCTAAGCGGGCGCCGCGCTCTCCAGCGGCGAATCCCCAGAACGCCGCAGCAACAACAGAAAGGTTCGAAACCAGCCCCATGGCTCGGAAGAAAATCGCGCTGATCGGCGCCGGAATGATCGGCGGCACCCTCGCTCACCTCGCGGCGATGCGCGAGCTCGGCGACATCGTCCTGTTCGACGTCGTTGAGGGCATTCCGGAAGGAAAGGCGCTCGACATCGCCCAGGCGGGCCCGATCGACGACTTCGATGCGAAGCTCAAAGGCACGTCCGATTACGCCGACATCGCCGGCGCCGACGTGTGCATCGTAACCGCCGGAGTGCCGAGGAAGCCCGGCATGAGCCGCGACGACCTCTTGGGCATCAACCTCAAGGTGATGAAAGCGGTGGGCGAGGGCATCAAACAGCATGCCCCGAACGCCTTCGTCATCTGCATAACCAACCCGCTCGATGCGATGGTCTGGGCGCTGCGTGAATTCTGCGGCCTGCCGCACAACATGGTCGTCGGCATGGCCGGCGTGCTGGACAGCGCGCGCTTCCGCCACTTCCTCGCCGAGGAGTTCGGAGTCAGCGTGGAGGACGTCACCGCCTTCGTGCTCGGCGGGCACGGGGACACGATGGTGCCGGTGGTCGGATATTCGACCGTTGCCGGAATCCCGATCCCTGATCTCGTCAAGATGGGCTGGTCGACCAAGGAGCGGATCGACGAGATCGTGAAGCGCACCCGCGGCGGCGGCGGCGAGATCGTAGCGCTGCTGAAGACCGGCAGCGCCTATTACGCGCCCGCCACCAGCGCGATCGCGATGGCCGAGAGCTTCCTGAAGGACAAGAAGCGCGTGCTCCCCTGCGCCGCGCACCTGACCGGCCAGTACGGCGTCAACGACCTTTATGTCGGCGTGCCGTGCGTTTTGGGCGCCGGCGGCGTCGAGAAGATCGTCGAGATCGAGCTGGATTCTGAAGCCCAGGCGAACTTCACGGTCAGCGTCGATGCGGTGACAGAGCTGCTCGTCGCCTGCAAAGAGATCGACGGCTCGCTGGGCTGATGATTATCTCTGCGGCCATCCCGTTCGCTCTAGTGACGGCTAGCGCGCCGGCGTCCGAAGCAGCCCGTTCCGCTGTGAGCGTCTTCCGCGATGCGTGCGTTGGTGGAGAGGTGCGGTTGTCTGCGGCGGAGGCGCGTCCAACCGAACGCAAGAAGGTGCCCAATGCCGTGCTCCGTCAGCTATCCCATTTTCCGTGGCATCTCACGTCCACCACGCAGTTTTTTGAGCTGACCATGCCTGAAGGGCAGGCTTTCCTGGTGATCCAGCCGAGCACCGGCCGTCCAAGCGGGGGCCGGTATTGTTCCGTTGGCTCAAACCACATCAAATATTGGGACGCTCGAGTAGCTATTGAGCAGCATCCTCAGACTCTCGACATGATTTCGGCGTCAGAGCGCCGGCACATGGATTGGATGGGCTATTCTCACACAACGTCAACGTTCGGTTTCGAGACTGAGCTCCGCCGGGTCAACAATGGGTTCATTGTGATGACGACGTTCCTACCAGACCGAAAGACGACCCACTGATGAGCATTCTCGTCGACCGAAACACCAAGGTCATCACCCAGGGCATGACCGGCGAAACTGGCACGTTCCACACGCGACAGGCCCTCGATTACGGCACGCAAATGGTCGGCGGAGTGACGCCTGGGAAGGGCGGCACCGAGCATCTCGGCCTGCCGGTGTTCGACACGGTCCATGAGGCGGTCGCGAAAACCGGCGCGACAGCGTCCGTCGTCTACGTCCCGCCGCCATTCGCCGCGGACTCGATCCTGGAAGCGATCGACGCCGAGGTGCCGCTGATCGTCACCATCACCGAGGGCATCCCGGTGCTCGACATGGTCAGGGTCAAGCGCGCTCTGTGCGGGTCCAAGTCGCGCCTCATCGGGCCCAATTGCCCGGGCGTGCTGACCCCCGACGAGTGCAAGATCGGGATCATGCCCGCCAACATCTTCAAGAAGGGCAGCGTCGGCATCGTCAGCCGTTCGGGCACGCTGACTTATGAGGCGGTGTTCCAGACGACCAACGAAAGCCTCGGCCAGTCGACGGCGGTCGGAATCGGCGGCGATCCGGTGAAAGGCACCGAATTCATCGACATGCTCGAGATGTTCCTTGCCGACGATGAGACCCGGTCGATCATCATGATCGGCGAGATCGGCGGAAGCGCGGAGGAGGATGCCGCGCAGTTCCTCGCCGACGAAGCGAAGCGCGGTCGCAGGAAGCCGGTTGTCGGCTTCATCGCCGGGCGCACCGCTCCGCCGGGCCGCCGAATGGGCCATGCCGGAGCAATCGTTTCCGGCGGCAAGGGCGACGCCGAAAGCAAGATCGCGGCAATGGAGGCGGCTGGAATCACGGTATCACCGAGCCCATCTGAATTGGGCAGGACGCTCAAGGAGTTGCTCGCACTAGCATGAACGACGCCGTCGGAATCATCGAACGGGAGCAAGGCCCGAGCTGGGAACGGCCGAACTGGCCGGTCGCCGAGCTCGACGAGCTGAATCTCGGGCTCGATCCGACCCAGGCGACGATCGAGAAAGTGAAGGCCGCGGTTGCCGAGAAGGCCGAGGCGACCGGCGCGGGCCCCGCGGAAATCCGGCGAGCGGCCGAAGACAGCATCCGCGCGATGATGCTGATCCGCACCTATCGCGTGCGCGGGCATCTCGCCGCCGACCTCGATCCGCTCGGGCTCACCAAGCGCGACGTGCCCGCGGACCTCACTCCGGAATTCCACGGCTTTTCCAATGCCGACCTCGATCGACCGATTTTCATCTGCGGAGTACTCGGCTTCGAGACCGCGACGGTGCGCGAGATCGTCCGGGTGCTTCAGGCCAATTACTGCGGCCACATCGGCTTCGAATATATGCACATCAACGAGGTCGAGGAGCGGCGCTTCATCCAGGGCCGGATCGAAGGCGAGGAAGAGACCGTTCAGTTCACCCCGGAGGGCAAGCAGTCGATCCTCACCAAGGTGATCCACGCCGAGCAGTGGGAGAAATTCCTCGCGAGGAAATATGTCGGGACGAAGCGCTTCGGTCTCGACGGCGGCGAAAGCGCGGTCCCGGCGCTCGAGGCGGTGATCAAATACGGCGGCATGTACGGGGTCGAGGAGATTGCCGTCGGAATGGCCCACCGCGGCCGGCTCAACGTGCTTTCAAACGTAATGGGCAAGCCCGCCCAGGCGATCTTCCACGAATTTGCCGGTGGAGCGACCAACCCGGCCGACGTCGGCGGCTCGGGCGACGTGAAATATCACCTCGGAACCTCGTCGGACCGCGAGTTCGACGGCAACAAGGTGCATTTGTCGCTGTTGCCCAACCCGTCGCATCTCGAAGCGGTCGATCCTGTGGTGCTCGGCAAAACCCGGGCCGTGTTGACCTACAAAGACGACAAGGCCGGCAAGAGCGTCCTGCCGATGTTGCTTCACGGCGATGCCGCGTTCGCCGGCCAGGGCGTGGTGTGGGAATGCCTCAGCTTTTCGGGGCTACCCGGCTATGCGACGGGCGGCACGATCCATTTCATCATCAACAACCAGGTCGGCTTCACCACCAGCCCGCAGTTCGCGCGCTCTTCGCCTTACCCATCCGACGTCGCCAAGGGCATCCAGGCACCGATCCTCCACGTCAACGGCGACGACCCCGAAGCGGTCACCTTCTGCTGCAAGCTGGCGATCGAATTCCGCCAGAAGTTCGGCCGCGACATCGTGATCGACATGTGGTGCTACCGCCGTTTCGGCCACAACGAGGGCGACGAGCCGAGCTTCACCCAGCCCTTGATGTATGCGGCGATCAAGAAGCACCCGCCGATCAGCCAGGTCTACGGCCAGAAGCTCATCGGGCAGGGCGTCGTTGACCAGGCATGGATCGACCAGCAGACGAAGGAATACATCGACCGCCTCGAACAGGATTTCGATGCGGCCCCCGCTTACCTGCCGGACAAAGCGGACTGGTTCGAGGGGCGTTGGGCGGGGCTCGGCCGGCCCGATGAGCCGGTGCTCGCCCGCCGCAATATTCCGACCGCGATTGCCGAGGACCAGGTTAAGCTCATCGGCGAGCTTCTGACCCGGGTTCCGCAGGGTTTTCACGTCCACAAGACGCTTCAGCGCATCCTCGACGCCAAGAAGGCAATGTTCGAGAGCGGCGAGGGCTTCGACTGGGCGACCGCCGAGGCGCTCGCGTTCGGCAGCCTGCTTGCGGAAGGCGCCTGTGTGCGCCTGTCGGGCCAGGACAGCGGCCGCGGCACATTCAGCCAGCGCCATTCGATCTGGGTCGATCAGCAGACCGGCGGGAAATACATCCCGCTCTGCCATGTCGAGGGCGACGGGAAGTTCGAGGTTCGCGACAGCCCGCTTAGCGAATTCGGAGTCCTTGGCTTCGAATATGGCTTCTCGCTCGCCGATCCTCGCACCCTGGTGCTGTGGGAGGCGCAGTTCGGGGACTTTGCCAACGGCGCCCAGACGATCATCGATCAATTCATCGCCAGCGGTGAAGCCAAGTGGCTGCGCGCGAGCGGGCTCGTGATGCTTCTTCCCCACGGCTACGAAGGGCAGGGGCCCGAGCACAGTTCGGCGCGGCTCGAGCGTTATCTGCAGCTCTGCGCCGAGGACAATATGCAGGTCGCCAACTGCACGACCCCGGCCAATTATTTTCACATCCTCAGGCGGCAGATGCGGCGCGACTTCCGCAAGCCCTTGATCCTCATGACCCCCAAGTCGCTGCTCCGCCACAAGCTCGCGGTGTCGAATCTCGCGGATTTCACGGGTGACGGGCACTTCCGCCGAATAGTGTCCGACCTGAGCCCGCCGGCCGAAGGTGAAACCCGGCGGTTGGTGCTCTGCTCCGGCAAGCTTGCTTACGATCTTATGGAAGCGCGCGACGAAGCCGGGGACCTCGGGGTGGAGATCGTCCGCATCGAGCAGCTCTACCCATTCCCGTCCGAGCCGCTGATCGAGCGGCTGAAGGCGATACCGAAGCTGCACGACCTCATCTGGGCGCAGGAGGAGCCGAAGAACGACGGCGCCTGGCACTTCGTCGAGGACCTGCTTGTCGAGTGCCTGGGTGAGGCGGGCATTGCGGGAATGAGGCCGCAATATGCGGGCCGCGACGCAGCGGCATCGCCTGCGACCGGCCTTGCCAAGCGGCACGCCGCCGAGCAGGCGGCCTTGATCGCGACCGCTCTCGGCCATAGCAGCCACGCCGAAGGCCCGGCGGTCGCCGCGGAATAAAGGGAAACCATGCCAACCGACGTCCAGGTCCCCGCGCTCGGGGAATCGATTACCGAGGGAACGCTCGCGCAGTGGCTGAAGAAGCCGGGCGAGGCGGTCGCGGCCGATGAGCCAATCGCCAGCCTCGAAACGGACAAGGTCAGCGTCGAAGTCCCCTCGCCGGTCGCCGGGTTCCTGACCGAGCAGCTGGTCCAGGAAGGCGATAATGTCGCGGTGGGCGCGGTGATCGCGCGCATCGACGAAAGCGCGACGGCGTCAGCCGCGCCTCCGGCTGAGACTGCCGCTGCTGCAACGACCAATCCCGCTGGCCCTGCCGAAACTCCTCTGCCGCGCGAAGACGAGCATGCGCCGGTCGCCGATGCCGAACATGACGACCACATCACGACCTTGTCGCCCGCGGTCCGCCGTGCGGTGCTCGAATATCATGTCGACCCGAGCAAGATCAGAGGCACGGGCAAAGACGGGCGGCTTACCAAGGACGACGTGATCGCAGCGGCGGAAGGGCGCGCTGCGCCGGCTCCGCAGGCGAAAGCGCCTGAAGAACCGGTCGTCACCCCCGCGAAAGCGGGGGCCCAGCCGGAAGAAAGACTGGGTTCCCGCCTGCGCGGGAATGACGAGAGAAGAGAAGAGCGCGTGAAGATGACCCGGCTTCGCCAGACGGTCGCCCGGCGCCTCAAGGAAGCGCAGAACACCGCGGCGATGCTGACGACGTTCAACGACGTCGACATGTCGGCGGTGATCGAAGCCCGCACCCGCTACAAGGATTTGTTCGAGAAGAAGCACGGCATCCGCCTTGGCTTCATGGCTTTCTTCGTGAAGGCCTGCGCGCTCGCCGCGAAGGACATTCCCGCGGTCAATGCGAGCATCGAGGGCGACGAGATCGTCTACCACGACTATCTCGACGTCTCGATCGCGGTATCGGCGCCCAAGGGCCTGGTCGTGCCCGTCGTCCGCAACGCCGACCGCATGACCTTCGCCGACATCGAAAAAACCATCGCAGATTACGGCAAGCGCGCGAAGGAGGGCACGCTCGGCATCGAAGATATGCAGGGCGGAACCTTCACCATTTCCAACGGCGGCGTGTTCGGCTCGCTTCTGTCGACCCCCATCATCAACCCGCCGCAGTCGGCCGTGCTCGGAATGCATCGGATCGAGGAACGGCCGGTGGTGGTCGACGGCCAGATCGTCGCCCGGCCGATGATGTACCTCGCGCTGTCCTACGACCACCGGCTGATCGACGGCCGCGAGGCGGTGACCTTCCTGGTGCGCGTCAAGGAAGCGATCGAGGATCCGACGCGGCTCTTGATTGATCTGTAGTTCCCCGGCGAAGGCCGGGGTCCAGGCGGCGCATCCGCGCCGTTCTTTTGTTAGGACTGGGCTCCGGCCTTCGCCGGAGCACACGGAGTAATGATGGCTCAAGATTACGATTTCGACGTCCTGGTGATCGGGAGTGGCCCCGGCGGCTATGTCGCCGCGATCCGCGCCGCGCAGCTGGGCCTGAAGACCGCCTGCGCGGAAAGCCGCGAGACTTTGGGTGGTACCTGCCTCAACGTCGGGTGCATTCCCTCAAAAGCGCTGCTCCACGCGTCCGAGCTGTTCGAGGAAGCCGCGCACGGAACGCTCGCCAAGTGGGGCGTGAAGCCCGGCAAGGTGGAGCTTGACCTCGACACGATGCATGGCAGCCGCAAGGAGGCGGTGAAGGGCCTGACCCAAGGCATCGAATTCCTGTTCAAGAAGAACAAGATCGAGTGGCTGAAGGGCCTCGCGAGCTTTACGGGCGCGGACACGGTGAAAGTCGGCGATCGTACCGTCCGCGCGAAGAATATCGTGATCGCGACCGGGTCGTCGGTCACTCCGCTTCCCGGCATCGCCATCGACCAGGAGCGGATCGTCGATTCGACCGGCGCGCTCGAGCTGGCCGCGGTCCCCAAGCGCATGGTGGTGATCGGCGGCGGAGTGATCGGGCTCGAGCTCGGGTCGGTCTGGCGGCGGCTCGGCGCTGAGGTCACGGTTGTCGAATTCCTCGACCAGATCCTGCCGGGCTTCGACGGCGACGTTCGCAAGGAAGCCAACAAAATCTTCAAGAAGCAGGGCTTCGAATTCCGCCTGTCAACCAAAGTCACCAAGGCGGAGCGCAAGGGCGACACGGTCACGCTTACGCTTGAATCCGCCGCGGGCGGCGCGGCCGAGACGCTGGAAGCCGACGTCGTGCTCGTGTCGATCGGCCGGAAGCCCAACACCGAAGGCCTCGCCCTCGACAAGGCCGGCATCCAGACCAACCAGCGCGGCCAGATCGAAACCGACCATGATTTCCGCACCAAGGTCGCCGGCATCTGGGCGATCGGGGACGTGATCCCCGGCCCGATGCTTGCCCACAAGGCCGAGGACGAAGGCATCGCGGTGGCCGAGAATATCGCCGGCCTTACCGGAATCGTGAATCACGACGTGATTCCGTCGGTCGTCTACACCATGCCCGAGATCGCGGGGGTCGGCTTGACCGAGGAAGACGCGAAAAAGGGCGGCGAGGTGAAGGTCGGGAAGTTCCCGATGCTCGCCAACAGCCGCGCAAAGACCAACCGCGAGCCCGACGGCTTCGTGAAGGTCGTCGCCGACGCCAAGACCGACCGCGTGCTCGGCGTGTGGATGATCGCCAGCGTCGCCGGAACGATGATCGCGCAAGCCGCCCAGGCAATGGAGTTCGGAGCCACCAGCGAGGACATCGCCTACACCTGCCACGCCCATCCGACGCATTCGGAGGCGCTCAAGGAAGCGGCAATGGCGGTGACCGGCAAGCCGATCCACATTTGAGCCAACCGTCATTGCGAGCAGCCGAAGGCTGCGCGGCAATCCAGCCTGGATTGCTTCGCTACGCTCGCAATGACGAATAAGGGATTGGCTTAGCCGGAGCATCCGAGCGCGGCGCGAGGTCCTTCTGCCAGCGCCCGACGTCGACCCATTGGCCGAGCTTGAATCCCACACCGCGTTCGATCCCCGAGAGGGCGAAGCCGAGCTTCTCGTGAAGCGCGACGCTTGCGTCATTGGGCAATGCGATCCCGGCAACGATCGTGACGAAGCCCTGCCGCTCGAGCAGGTCCAGGTGCGCGTTCAGGAGCTTTCGACCGAGACCGCGCCCTTGCGCATCCGGCGCCAGGTAAATGCCGGTCTCGACGCTCCAGCGGTACGCCGAGCGGTCGCGCATCGGTGACGTCGACGCATAGCCGACGATCCGCCCGTCCTCCTCCGCGACCAGCCACGGATGGACTGGGCTCGACATCCGCCTTGCGATCTCGGCTGCTTCCGGCGCTAGCTCCTCGAAGCTGATCCGGCTCTCCTCGACATAGGGTCGGTAAATCGACGCGATTTGCTCCGCGTCGTTCTTCCCCGCGAGGCGGATCAGGACAGCCATTCCTCCAACAGCTCGAGCAGGCTCCTGTCGCGCGGCCGGAGCGCGACCGGCGCGACCGACGGGCATTCGAGGCAGCGCGCCTGGATCGTCGGGCCGTTGAGGATCGAGCGCACCTGGCCGAGCGCGGCCGCGAGCTGTTGCTGCGGGCTGCCGGCGAAGACCGCGAACGCGTCTTGCGAGTTCGAATTATCGTCGGTGTCGGCCGCAAGCGATTCGAAGAGCTGGTCGCGGAAGCTCTTGGGCGGTTCGAGGTAGCGCACGCCGCGCTCGTCGCCGAGCTTCGCCAGCTCGGCCGCCTTGGCGATCGCGTCGCCCATTCCGCCGAAGCCGTCGACGAGGCCGAGCTGCCGCGCCGTGCCGCCGTCCCACACCCGGCCCTGGGCGATTTTGTCGATGTCGGCGGGCGATTTGTGCCGCGACTCCGCGACGATCGACAGGAACCGGCGATAGGTCGACTCGATTCCCTCCTGAATCAGCTCGCTGGCCTCGGGCGATGGCCCCTTGAGCAGGTCCGGCTCGCCCGAAAGCGGAGTGGTCTTGATGCCGTCGGCGCCGACCCCGAGCTTTTGCAAGGTGCCCTGGAAGCTTGGGATGATTCCGAACACGCCGATGGATCCGGTGATCGTCGACGGCTCGGCATAAATGAAATCGGCGGGGGTTGAGACCCAGTAACCGCCGGAAGCCGCGACGTTCCCCATCGAAACGACGACGGGGATTTTTTCTTCCTTGGCTTCGAGCAGCGCCTGCCGGATTCGCTCGGATGCGAGGACCGAGCCGCCGGGGCTGTCGACGCGTACGACAAGAGCCTTGATGTGCTTGGTGCGGATTCCGTCCTCGATCGCCAAAGCGATGCTGTCCCCTCCGGCGCTGCCCGGGGAGGCCTTCCCGTCGACGATCAGGCCGGCGACCGTGACCACTCCGATCGGTCCGGTCGGCGCCTTTTCGACCTTGTCGCTGATGTAGGAGGCAAGCTTGATCGTCTTGTAGCCCGCCGGAGTGCCCGTATCCTTGCCGCCGAGGTCGGCGAGCCGCGCTTCGAATGTGCGACGGTCCCCGACCTTGTCGACCAGCCCCGCGTCCAGAGCCGCCTTTGCCATGTCGCCGCCGGCCGCCTTCACCGCGCCCGGCATGTCCTTCAGGAACAGGTCGACATTCGCTTTCGGGCGAGCGCGCGTCACGCTTTCACGCCAGGTTTCGAGCACCGCCTGGCCGAGCGCCATGTAATTTTCGCGCGCCTCGGGCGACATGTCGTTGCGGATGTAGGGCTCGACCGCCGATTTATAGGTGCCGACCCGATAGACGTTCGCGGTCACCCCGAGCTTGTCGAACAGCCCTTTGAAATAAAGGTTCGATCCGCCCGGCCCGGAAATCAGCACCGCGCCCAACGGATTGAGCCACACTTCCGACGCCGCGGACGCGAGCTGGTAGCCGTCGTCGGTATAGGCCACGGCATAAGCGACGACCGGCTTGCCCGACGAACGAACCCGGCGGATCGCCTCGTTCAGGTCCGACATTGCGGTCTGGCCCCCGCCCCGGAAGCCGTCGAGGTCGAGAGCGACCACTTTGACCCGGCTGTCGTCCTTCGCCTTGTCGAGGGCCGCGACGAGGTCGCGAAGGCGATACTGCCGCACCGCATTCCCGCCGGCGATGTCGGAAAATTCGACCTTTGCGGGCTGTTCGACCACCGCGCCCCGGAGGTTCAGCGCCAGCACCCCGTCCTTGACCGGCGCGGGTCGCGCCGAGAGGGCGGCGTAGAGCATCCCGAAGAAGAGCAGCATGAAGATCAGGACGAGGGCGTCCTTGATCCCGACCAAAAGCTTCCAGATTGCGCGAACGAACTTCATTCCGACTGTCCCGAATGTTTGCGCCTCATCGCTAGCCGACCGCTGCGGCGTGGGCCAAACCTTTTCGACCGGCGCCCTTACAGCTAGGCGCGGCGGTCGTGGATGCAGCAGCGAAGATTTCACCGGCAAATGATCGGGCCGGGCCGGCCGGCGAGCTGCGCTCGACGCTTGCGCTCGCCTGGCCGCTGATCCTCGCCAACCTTACGCAGCAGGCGATCCAGGCGACCGACGTGCTGTTGATGGGCCGCCTCGGCGCGACCCAGCTTGCCGCCGCGACGCTCGCGCTCAATCTCACCTTCACCTTCAACATCTTCCTCTTGGGTCTGATCACGGCCTCCGCGCCGATGATGGCGACGGCACTCGGGCGCCGCTTTAACGCCGTCCGCGACGTCCGCCGCACCTTCCGCGCGGGCCTGTGGCTGATCGCCCTTGCGATGCCGCCCTACTGGCTGCTGCTGTGGCACGTCGGCGACCTGATGCGTGCGTTCGGCCAGTCGCCCGAGCTCGCAGCGCAGGGCCAGACCTTCCTCCGCGCCTACATGTGGTGCACGGCGCCGTGGCTCCTGTTTCAGCTGCTGAGGAACTTCATGTCGGCGCTCGAGCGGCCGCGCGTCGTGCTGTGGTTGAGCCTGTCGGGGATCGCCCTCAATCTCCTGCTCAGCTGGTCGCTGATTTTCGGCCGTTTCGGGCTTCCGGCTCTCGGTCTCGTCGGCGGTGGGCTTGGCAGCACGCTCACCTGGCTGATCATCTGCGGAGCGCTGATCGCGGTGGCTTCGTGGCACCGTCATTTCCGGCGCTTCCATCTGTTCGGCCGCTGGTGGCGCTTCGACCGTCAACGGACGTTGGCGATGGTCCGTCTCGGCTGGCCGATCGGGGCGACGATGGCGCTGGAAATGGGCGTGTTCGCGCTGGCGGCCTATTTCATGGGCTGGCTCGGCGCGCCGGCGGTTGCCGGGCACGCCATCGCGCTGCAGATCGCGGCTTTGACCTTCATGGTCCCGCTCGGACTCGGCCAGGCGGCGACCGTTCGAGTAGGTCTGGCGGTCGGGCGAGGCGACCGGCAGGGAATCACTCGCGCCGGCTGGACCGCTTGGGTGATCGGCGTCGGCTTCATGGGGGCGATGGCGCTTGGAATGTGGATCTTCCCGCGATCGCTCGTCACCTTGTTCCTCGACGACGTGCCGGCAAATGCGATCGTCATCGGCCTGGCGGTGAGCTTCCTTCGAGTCGCCGCAGCTTTCCAGCTCGTCGACGGCGCGCAGGTCATCGGTGCAGGCATGCTGCGCGGGCTTCACGACACGCGCTGGCCGCTTCTGTTCGCGCTGTTCGGTTACTGGATCGTGGGCCTCGGGATCGGCGCCTGGCTCGCCTTCGGCCGCGATTGGCGCGGAGTCGGAATCTGGGTCGGGCTCGCCAGCGGCCTGGCCGCAGTGGCGGTCCTTATGCTTGTTCGCTGGATCTCGCGGGAGCGGCTCGGCCTGACGCGGCTCGCGCACGGTTAACAACAAAAGCCCTGACACCCGTTGACAGATGAACGGCCGACAACCACATGCGCGACAACGCTGGCACTCTCATGCCAAGAGTGCCAACGGAAAGTTCAACAAGCTGATCAAAGAGGGTTCAACCAATGGGTTTCAGGCCGCTTCATGACCGCGTCCTCGTCCGCCGGGTCGAGGCTGAAGAGAAGACGTCGGGAGGAATCATCATTCCCGACACCGCCAAGGAAAAGCCGCAGGAGGGCGAGGTCGTTGCCGTCGGCGTCGGCACCAAGTCCGAAGAGGGCAAGGTCACTCCGCTGGACGTCAAAGCGGGCGACAAGATCCTGTTCGGCAAATGGTCGGGGACCGAAGTCAAGATCGACGGTGAAGACCTCATCATCATGAAGGAAAGCGACATCCTCGGGATTGTCGGCTGACCGCCGATGGGCGCTGACGCGCTCATCACCGTGAACATTGGGAACATTCGAAAGTGAAAGGGTAGCCAAATGGCAGCCAAGGACGTGAAATTCAGTCGTGATGCGCGCGAGCGCATCCTTGCCGGCGTCGATATCCTCGCCAATGCGGTGAAGGTGACGCTGGGGCCAAAGGGCCGCAACGTCGTTATCGACAAGAGCTTCGGAGCTCCGCGGATCACCAAGGACGGCGTCACCGTCGCCAAGGAGATCGAGCTTAAGGACAAATTCGAGAATATGGGCGCGCAGATGGTGCGCGAAGTTGCATCACGGACCAGCGACGTCGCGGGCGACGGCACCACGACCGCAACTGTTCTCGCCCAGGCGATCGTCCGTGAAGGCATGAAGTCGGTCGCGGCCGGCATGAACCCGATGGACCTGAAGCGCGGCATCGACCTCGCTGTCGGCAAGGTGGTCGAGGACCTCAAGAAGCGCTCGAAGGACGTGTCGGGCTCCAACGAGATCGCCCAGGTCGGAATCATTTCGGCGAACGGCGACCGCGAGGTCGGCGAGAAGATCGCCGAAGCGATGGAGAAGGTCGGCAAGGAGGGTGTGATCACGGTCGAAGAGGCCAAGGGTCTCGAGTTCGAACTCGACGTGGTCGAGGGCATGCAGTTCGATCGCGGCTATCTGTCGCCCTACTTCATTACCAATCCCGAGAAGATGCAGGTCGAATTGAACGACCCGTACATCCTCATCCATGAGAAGAAGCTCGGCAATCTGCAGGCGATGCTCCCGATCCTCGAGGCGGTCGTCCAGGCTGGTCGTCCGCTTCTGATCATTGCCGAGGATATCGAGGGCGAGGCGCTCGCGACCCTGGTCGTCAACAAGCTGCGCGGCGGCCTCAAGGTCGCGGCAGTGAAAGCGCCGGGCTTCGGCGATCGCCGCAAGGCGATGCTCGAGGACATCGCGATCCTCACCGGCGGCGAGATGATCAGCGAGGATCTCGGCATCAAGCTCGAGAATGTCACCACGGCGATGCTCGGGACGGCCAAGCGCGTCACGATCGACAAGGACAACACGACGATCGTCGATGGCGCCGGCAGCCACGATGCGATCAAGGCGCGCACCGAGGCGATTCGCCAGCAGATCGAGACCACGACGTCCGACTATGACCGCGAGAAGCTGCAAGAGCGGCTGGCCAAGCTCGCCGGCGGCGTTGCAGTGATCAAGGTCGGCGGCTCGACCGAGATCGAGGTGAAGGAGCGCAAGGACCGCGTCGACGACGCGCTTCATGCAACCCGGGCCGCGGTCGAGGAGGGCATCGTTCCCGGCGGCGGCACAGCGCTGCTTTACGCCACCAAGGCGCTCGAAGGCCTCAAGGGCGAGAACGACGACCAGACCCGCGGTGTCGATATCGTCCGCAAGGCCCTGTTCGCGCCTCTCCGCCAAATCGCGGAGAACGCAGGCCACGACGGCGCCGTGATCTCGGGCAAGCTGGTCGAGGGTAAGGACGAAGCCATGGGCTTCAACGCCCAGACCGAAGCCTATGAGAATTTGGTCAAGGCCGGCGTGATCGATCCGACCAAGGTCGTTCGTACCGCGCTGCAGGATGCGGCATCGGTCGCCGGCCTGCTGATCACCACCGAGGCTGCGGTCAGCGAGTTGCCCGACGACAAGCCCTCTCCGGCCATGGCCGGCGGCGGAATGGGCGGAATGGACTTTTAAAGTCCGACGCTCAGTTCGATGAATTGGAAGGGCCGGGAGCGTTCGCTTCCGGCCCTTCTTCATTATTGGCCATCGCGTTCAGCGAATTTTCCATTTCGTTGAGCTCGGCCGATTGCGCTTCGTTCGGCGCCGGCGGCCGATTGTCGCGGCACGCCGCGACCAGCAACAGGAGAATCAGGACCCGGATCGTCACTCGGCGAGGGTATCACTTTCGCCGAGGTCAAAAAAAGGGCCGCCCGATCGCTCGGGCGGCCCCTTGCTGTTCGCTCCTCAGGAGCGAGAAGCTTACTGAGCGTTGTTCGTCGCAGCGTTCGCGTCGGCCGCGTTGGCGTCCGTTGCATTCGTTGCGTTGAGCGCGTTGTCGGCGTTCGCCGTAACTTCGGCGTTCGCAGCGTTCGTGTCGGTGACAGCCGCATTCTCAACATTGGTGTCGGCGGCGTTGTTGGCGGCTTCCTGCTTGTTGCACGCGGCAAGGCCGAGCGCGAGGACCGCAACGGTCACAGCAACTTTCTTCATGATCGTTCCACTCCCTTTATAAGTGCCCTCTTGGACACCGGTCTCGGCCTGCCGCACGAATCGATCAGGCCAGCGCCGGGGCATAGCGACAATGTCTATTGTTGCACAAGGGATCATTTTATCGATCGGAATTGACCATATAAAGATATCTTTATATCTTTAATCGATGTCCTCCGCGCTTCCGCTCGCCGATCATTTCCAGGCACTTGCCGATCCAACGCGGCTGCGCATCCTCGCTCTTCTTCGAATCATGGAGCTTTCGGTCGGAGAGCTGGCGCAGATTCTCGGCCAGAGCCAGCCGCGCGTGTCGCGGCACCTCAAGATTCTTTCGGATGCGGGGGTGCTCGAACGGCGCAAGGAAGGCAGCTGGGTGTTCCTGACGTTGACCGACGGCGGCCGGGTAGAGCCGATGTTCGCATTGATCGACTCCTGGTCGGACGAGCCTACTCGCGCGCTCTTCGCGTCGGACGCGACTCGGACGGAAACGATTCGTGCCGAGCGCGCCGAGGCTGCCAACCGCTATTTCGCCGGTCACGCCGAGGTGTGGGACCAGATCCGCTCGCTGCATGTCGCCGAAAGTGAGGTCGAGCGGGCAATCGACTGCGCATTGGGCAAAAGGCCGCTCGGCCGGCTGGTCGACGTCGGCACCGGGACGGGGCGGATGATCGAGCTGTTCGGGCCGCGCTCGAGCAAGGCGACCGGGATCGACCGCTCGTCGGAGATGCTGCGCCTCGCACGAGTCAAGCTCGAGGCCGCCGGGATCGCTTCGAGCCTGCGCCAGGGAGACATGTACGCGCTTCCGCTCGCGGACGAGACCGCG
>Ga0207712_10000934_pt1 | contig 21065 bp, 16 predicted proteins | sample KBSS44metaG_FD_184402 | JGI IMG/M metagenome (GOLD analysis project Ga0207712, IMG submission 184402) | Switchgrass rhizosphere microbial communities from Kellogg Biological Station, Michigan, USA - KBS S4-4 metaG (SPAdes) (version 2) | ecosystem: Host-associated > Plants > Roots > Rhizosphere... | reverse complement strand
TACCGCCACCTGGAGGAGCATCGTGAACACTCCACGCGTGAAGCTATCCTGGTTGCGGCGCAGGAAATTGGCCGGCCGATGTTCTTTGCCATTTTGATAATCATCGCCGTCTTTCTTCCTGTCTTCACGCTGCAAGGTATAGAAGGCAAGCTATTCAAACCGCTCGCTTACGCCGTCACTTTCTCGATGATCGGTTCGATGTTAATGGCGCTGTGTATTGCGCCGATGCTATGTGCGCTGTGGCTGCGGCTGAAGAAAGGAGAAGTCCGCACCAATCCGATCATCGGGTTTTTCAAAGGGATTTATGTTCCGGTGCTTGAGTGGGCCATTCGCCATCGCTACCTGACGCTGACGTTTGCCGGTTTGTTACTCATTTGGAGTGTGGCGGATATTTTTATTCTGGGCAGCGAGTTCGTGCCGACTATCGACGAAGGAAACATGCTGGTGCGCGCCACCATGCCTGCCAGTATTTCGTTACCGCGAGCCATAGAAGTATCTTCGCAAATCGAAAAAACTCTGCGCCAGTTTCCGGAAGTCGAAACCGTCGTCGCAAAAATCGGACGCGCTGAACCGGGAGGCGATCCCGAGAGTGTCAGCAATGATGAGCTCTACGTGCGTCTCAAACCGAAGAAGCAGTGGACAACTGCGAGAACGAAGGAAGAGTTAGTCGACGCAATGCGAAGCCAGGTCGAGAGTTTGCCAGGCGTGAAATTTAATTTTTCGCAGGTTATTCAAACCCGAAACGACGAACTCATCTCCGGAATCAATGCGCAGATAGCCGTCAAGATTTTCGGGGAAGATCAGGAAACACTGCGCAAGCTGGCCGACAATATTCGCGACGCGATATCACACGTTCGCGGCGTCGAGGATCTGGCAGTCGAGCAAGTGGCTGGCGAAGAACACCTGGAGATCGATATCGACCGCGACAAGATCGCGCGCTACGGATTGAACATTGCGGATGTGCTTGAAGTCACCAAGATTGCCATTGGCGGGGACGAAGCTACCGATGTCCTCGAGGGCCAACGACGGTTTGCGATCTTTGTGCGACTGAAAGAGGACTACCGCAATCAAGTGGATAAGCTCGCCGACATCCTCGTCGCCGCGCCGGTGGGTGGACGCATACCGCTGGGCCAATTAGCGACCTTCAAGTTATCAAGTGGCGATGCGGTCATCGATCGTGAGAACTCGCTGCGGCGAGTTGTAGTGATGTGCAACGTCAAAGGCCGTGATATCGGCAGCTTCGTGCGCGACGCGCAGCAGGCTGTGGCGTCGCAGGTGCCGACGCCGCCCGGCTATTTCATCACCTGGGGCGGGCAATTCGAAAACGAACAACAGGCAGTGCGCCGGCTGCTGATTGCCATACCTATCTCGCTCCTCCTGGTGTTTGTGCTGATTTACTCCTGCTTTGGTTCATTGCGCAACACGTTGACCATCATCTTCAACATACCGATCGCGCTTGTCGGTAGCACTACCTTTCTCCTGATCTCCGGATTTCCGCTGAGCGTTCCTGCAATAGTTGGTTTCATCGCGGTCTTCGGCGTCGCCGTACAAAACGGAATGGTGATGGTTTCTTATATGAACAAGCTGCGCAATCGCGGCATGGAGTTGCACGAAGCTGTAATTACTGGTGCGAGCGTGCGTCTGCGCGCTGAGCTATTGAGCGCCTTGATTGGCAGCATTAGTTTGATTCCCTTTATCATTTCCTCCGGCACCGGTGCGGAAATCGAGAAGCCGCTGGCGATCGTAGTGGTCGGAGGATTGGTAACACGGCCAATCAAGATAGTGATCTTGCCGATGGTCTATGAGTGGGTCGAGCGTCGTGCCGCCCGAGTTGAAGAGCCCGCGCTCGAAGCGGAGGTTTGAGGACTCATTACTCGACCTGTGAACAGGCTGTGCCTCAAAAGTAGGAATCTCACTTGGACCGGGTCAGTACAGGGAGCGGTAGCGACCTGGTCAGTGATCAGCATGCTATATTTCCTAACGATTCTTGAGTCCTATAGTTTGACCAGGTCGCTACCGCTCCCTGTACTGACCCGGTCCAACAATGATTTCTGACTTTTGAGGCAAATCGCTGTAGGACTTCAAGTCTGGAAAGTGGGGCCGAGCAGAGTTTCGCGCAATAGCTCACTGCTCCATCCTGAGCGGAAGCGCGTAATCCCTCAATCGCTGGCAAGGCTTCAAGTCAATCACTACTTTCGCAGCCTCTGCTTCCTGTCTTAGCTTGGCCCGCGCCGTGGGATCCCAAGCGGAAGACCGTGGCGATGTACCTGGTGTCTCGACGCCTGGTTCAACACGCGAAATGATGAAATAGCGGCCGGGTGCAATATTAGAAAACGCAAAGCTACCGTCGCTCATGATCGTTGTCTCGCTGTAGCGAAGCACGTCGTTGGCCTGCTCGCGGTCTGCCGGCGCCAGGTGTACATGAAGGTCCGCAGGAAACGCCGTTCCTTCCGGCGTTACGGTCACACGTCCCCGCAAGCTCGCCGCATCCTGTCCCACCATGATCGAAATGCCGTTGACTTGCTGGCCTGACTTGATGGTGACGGCGCCTTGCCAGGGGTAACTCTGGTTCGGCTTTGAGGCGCCTGATGGTGGCGCTGCTTGAGAAGGTTGCGGGGTTGTTACAGCCGGCGGCAAGCTGATAACGCGAACGTACCAGGCCTCAGTGGGCAGTTTGATTTCAAATCGATATCTGCCGGCGTCAAGATTGCGCGCGCTGAACTCGCCTTTGGCGTTCAAGGTTCCACCAAGTCCGGCTAGCATTGTCGTCATCATTTGACTGCCGCTCTTTCTCGGATCGTCGCGGCGCGCTGCGAAAATGGTTTCGATGAGCTGCGAGCCTCGCTGGTCGCACTTGTCCTCCGACTTAATCGGATCGAGCGTGATAGCGCCGGCAATTGAGGCAAGTTGGGCGAGGGTCAACTCAACTCCAGTCACATCTCCGCCGCGGACGGTGACGCGCTTGGTAGCTACCAGTGATGCATCGTTCTGCTGACCTGTTTGGAAGGAGGCGAACAAATCGTATTCACCATCTGCTATGCCGTTGAAGCCGAACGCGCGGCGTTGGTCCAAAGGGCTGGCGATCGCCATCGAAAGAACTGATTGGGTGCCCGCCGGTGACAGAATGATCGCGATGGCGCCATTCGCGGCAGACGCGCCAGTGTTAGTGGCGCCCAGGACGAAGCCGCTGATCCGGTGGCCTTCGGCGCCAGAGTACTTGATGTCGATGCCCGTCGTTTCATCGCCACTTCGCACAACCACGGGAATAGCGGTGTCTCGGGTGGCCGAGGGATAGTATGTCGGCACATCGAGATCGAAGCCGTTCGCGGCTGCCAAACCAAACTGCCCCGGGCCGCCCGCATTAACTACGTATGGACCGGGTCTCAGACCGTAGATTCTATAGACGCCGCGGTCATCGCTTTCGGCCCCGACGGCTCCGAGGAAGTCTGTGGCGGAAAAGGAAGGATTGTTCAAAGACACTGCATGGACTGGAACACCGACGATCGGCTCGCCTTTCGAATTCGTCACCTTACCGGTGATCACTCCGCCCTTGATCATCTTGATCTTCAACTGTGCTCCGATCAAGTGTCGCGGCCAATCGTTCGGGTCGCCCGTTGACATGGCCTCATCAATGTAGCCAGGAGCGACCGCGAAAACTATGTAGCCGGCAGGCGGCAGATCATCGAAGCTGAACTTCCCTTCGGAATCCACTTTCGCCGGCCTCATGGAAGGCTGGCCGTTAACCGCCTGAGCCATTAGCGTCGCATTAACAACCGGCTGTCCGTCGTCAGCGACTACGCGGCCTTTGATGGATCCGGAGGCGGGCGGGTTTTCGTTAGGACTGCGTTTCTCAACTGGTGTTGGTGACGGTGAGGCAGTGGACCTGGCCGCTGGTTGTGACTGAGCCAGCACCGAGACAACGCCGCTCATGGTTAAGACAAGCGGCAACACAAGCAAAAACGCCGTCGCGCGTTGACTACAAAAGCTCCGCGTTAATGCCGAGTCCTCCGCTGGCGGGGAAAGTGTCTTCATTCTGGTGGTGCTTTCTTAGCGGCGAAGTTTACGACCAGCACCACCTGAACCGGGCCGTTCTCGACGTTTACAGTTCGCGGGGTGGGCGTGTACGTCGAATTTGTTCGATCCGGGCCAAAGGTCATAACCGACATTTCGTAGGCGCCGGGTGGAATGTTTTCCACGACAAAATGGCCACGCGCATCAACAGTACCACTATGGCGTGCGCCACCGCTCGCGGAGCTAATGATTACAACTAATGGCAGGCCCGCGGGTAGTATTCCGTCTTCGGCTTTTACTTCGCCGCGAATCGACCCGCCACCGTACCCAAAGACGAGACGTACGCCAGTGATTTTCGCACCTGCGTTTACTTCGATCCCCTCACGCTGTTCTATTCCGTCTACCTCGGTGCGCAGAAGCGTTAGACCTTTAGGCGGAATCGGAAAGCCGACCACAGTGATGTGCACTTTCCCAGGAGCCAGCCCGGAGAAACTGAATCTCCCATCGCTGTTGATCTGGCTGCGGCTAAGCGAGGGAGTGCCGCCTTTGGTGTTGCTGACTGCAAAAAGGGAAACTGTTTGGACCAAGGAGGCCACGGCGGGGTCGAAGTTGTTTTCGACAACTGCTACTCCGCTGATTGTCGCACCGCGATGAACCTTGATCTCGACGCCCGAGACATCGCCATCGGAAACGTCAAAGGGCGTTTGGTCGCTGTACGAGGTAGTAGCTTCCCCGGTCGCAAACATATAAGCAGCATAATGTCCCGGTTGTACGTTTTCTAAACGAAACTTGCCATTGGCGTCGGTCTGGCTGCCGCTGAAGTTCATACCTCCGAGTTGCTGAGTTCCCTCATTAAGCGAAGAATGCACTACGAACACGCTTGGTACCGGTTGGCCAGAATCGCCATCCACAACCCGACCGGAGACGGAAAAGCCGCGTCCCGATTTACCAGCGACAATGTCTATGTTGCTGACTTCGGTTCCTTCGTTTATTTCGAGGATCGTCGCTTTGGCTTCTTCTGTGACGCCGGGATAGAAGGTTTTCGTGTATTGGCTTCCACCCATTCCCATAATTGCCACGTTGCCGGCAGCAGCGGCCTGACCAATGCTAACCTTGTAATTGCCCGGACTTAGACCGTAGATGCGATAGATGCCACGGTCGTCCGTCCTGTTTCGTGGTCCATCAAACACCGTCATCGCACGGCCAGTATCAGGGGCATCCCTGGGAAGAACGTTGACTCGTTCACCAATTACCGGACGTCCGTCGGTATCGGTGATGCGTCCGGTGATCACCCCGCCGCGGACTAAAGCAAAGTCTATTTTTGTGATCGTTTCGCCCTCGGCTACAGTTATCGAGTGTCCCGGTTGTCTATAAGCGCCACTCGTACCCGCCACGAATGCCTTCGCCAGTGGCATGATCGTAAACTCCCCGGCCGCAAGTCCGGTTAGTTGATACTTCCCATCGTCATCAGTTGTTGTCTTGGCGACCGTTCGATTGTCTATTGGCGAACTGCTCGTCGTGGCCGCGACCGTTACGCCGGCAACGCCCTTGCCGTCAATTGTGACACGACCGGAAATTGATGCAGTTGGAGCTTTGCTGGGAGTTTGTGCGCTGACGCCAAACGAATAGAAGACAAGCAAACACAGGATCGACGTAAGAAGAAGCGAACGCTTCTTTGCGCGTGCTAACCAACATGGAGATAAGAGAGTGGTAAACATCCGAGATGAGCCTTCGGAAAGTTTAGAGTGCTGCGTTTTCTGGGCGCTATCTTACTTCGATTGATCGGAGTAGACCAAGGTTTTTTGGCCGGTCTCAATAAACGCAACAACGCGTCGTTCACCTTCTACTTCAATCTCGGGGTCGCATGGTGAGCATTCATTGGTTCGATCATGCTCAGAGTGGTTCGGCTATTTACCAACCTTATGCTTACTCGCTGATCGTTTGCTGAAGCCAAATTTCCTTTTTGACAGCGAAGATTGTCCACGGTTGACGAACCTTGCGGTAAGATTGATCCTTCCAAGTCGAGTTCGCCAGTTACTAGACTTTTCTAGTGAACTTGGTGATGTGCATAGCAGTTCAATTCCAGAGTTAGGGGAACCGAAACGTGGGCAGCATCGAACGCGACCTGAACGAATATCTCTTTCTCGAGTTCGAGATGGAAGGAGACGAGATCTCAATATCAGAGACGTGGCCGTTCAGCCTACGTCGGCTTGGCGAGATCGGAGCTAGAGTAATCTTCGAGTTTGATGACGACGATGAATCGTATTTCGCGATAAGCGGGCCATACCTGAATTTTATGCCGAAGAACGGCATGACTATCGATGATCTCGCGCTACAGTTCGTCGGGTCTGAATGGATCGCGGCTCAGGACCCTGTGAGCCTGGCGGAGAGCCGCCCAGGCGATGATTCCATTCCCTCCGGAATTGAACGCCGGCGCGCCCTGGAGGAATTGGGAAGACACGTGACCGGAGATCCACGCGCTGAGATTATGTCAGGACTGTTTCTTCGGAACAGCCGTCGGTATCTGGGACTGTTTCGCAGTCTAAACGAATTGGAGGCTGTCGTCGGTGGGCTCGACACTCCGCTCTACGTTGGCCACGACCATTGTTCCGCATGGAGACGCCTGGCATGGGGCGTTGGGCAGTGGATCAAATCGCAACGCTAGGATGCGACGCCAACTAAAAATGCCGATGGCAGAGATCACAAGAAGAAGTCTTATCATCTTCCTGGCCATCATGCTGTTGGCCCTGAGCCTTCCGTTCGACAGCCTTGGACAGTCAAAGTTTGTCACGAGACGAGGCCAAGAGCTTGTCTCGCCCGATGGCAAACCCCTGCACTTGAAAGGTATCAATCTGGGCAACTGGCTGCTGCCTGAGGGCTACATGTTCAAGTTCAAGACCGCCAATTCTCCGCGGTTGATTCAGGCGGTCGTGAATGAACTGCTCGGCGAAGACGAGGCGCGACGGTTCTGGACAGCCTTTCGTGAGAACTACATAACGAGGGAAGACATCAGGTTCATCAAACAGTCAGGATTCAACTCTGTTCGTGTGCCCTTCAGCTATCGGCTTTTTGTCGCCGAAGGTGAACAGCAAAAACTTGAAGGTCCGGGTTACAAGCTGTTGGACCAAGTTGTCAACTGGTGTAAGCAGGAAGGTCTTTCGGTTGTTTTGGACATGCATGGCGCACCCGGCGGACAAACTGGAGATAACATCGATGACAGTTGGGGCTATCCGTTTCTGTTCGAAAGCGCCGAGAGTCAGGAATTGACCGTCGATATCTGGCGAAAGATCGCCGCGCGTTTCCGAAACGAACCGGCGATTTTGGGTTACGATATGCTTAACGAGCCGATCGCCCCCTACTTCGACACCGTTACTCTCAACCCAAAGCTCGAGCCACTCTATCGCAAAATAGTCGCCGGTATACGCGAGGTCGACAAAAACCATCTGGTCTTTCTTGGCGGCGCGCAATGGAACGGCAACTTCAAAGTTTTTGGCCCGCCGTTTGACGATAAGATTGCCTACACCTTTCACCAATACTGGATGAACGTGAACAAAGGGGCCATTCAGCAATATCTCGATTTTCGCGATAAACACAATGTGCCTGTTTGGATGGGAGAGTCAGGCGAAAACACTGATGAGTGGATTGCGTTCTATAGGATGTTGCTGGAAGAGCACCGCATCGGCTGGTACTTCTGGCCGTACAAGAAGCTCGACGCGACTTCGTGTGTCGCGTCGATAAATCCACCTGCGGATTGGGCAGCGATTGTATCTTTTGCAAACGGCCCGCGCACTACATTCGAAGAGGTAAGGAAGAACCGGCCGCCAAAGGAGAAGGCACAAAAGGCACTGAGCGATTATCTAGAGCGCGTAAAATTCGCCAACTGCCGGATCAACACCGGATACCTAAAAGCGCTCGGGTTGAAGACCGCTTCAAACCCAGCCAGTGTTCGCTCTCACTGACGGGTGATAGACTTAGCCATCGCGACTTCTTCACTGAACTGGAGATGAATGAACAATACCCAACCCGATATTAAGAACGTATTCGTGCTGATGCTGGAGAACCACTCCTTCGATAATATTTTTGCGATGTCAGGCATTCAAGACATCAACGTCGCAACTGTTCAGGACTGGAATTCTTATCAAGGAGAAAATTATCTGGTGCAGGATGGCGCTCCCTGGTGTATGACGACTGATCCCGGACATGAATTTAAAGACGTGCTGGAACAACTCTGCGGTGTAGATGCTGCCTGCAAATACAAAGGCGGTGCTTATCCCTCCGTGAACAATTCAGGTTTCGCGAGTAGTTATGCCACCTCTCTTACCGAAGATACCGGGACACCCGCTCAGGCTCACATCGGCGACATCATGGCTTGCTTTAATACTCAGAAACAATTGCCAGTGATCTGGCAGCTCGCGCGCGAATTTGCGATCTGCGATAACTGGTATTCTTCGCTGCCCGGGCCGACCTGGCCCAATCGTTTTTTCGTTCATGGCGCTTCCTCGGCAGGATGGACTGATAGCCCGCACCTCACGGACGAAATTACCTGGGAATTGCTTCATGGATTCAGGTATAACAACGGATCTATTTTTCAGGCGTTGTGCAATGCCGGCCATGAGTGGCGGCTCTATAACGACGATAAAAACCAGTTTAGCGACGACGCTTCGGGGCCGGAATACGGCGGCTGGATTTCGCAGGTCGCTTCGCTGCATGAGATCAGCCAGTTGGACCTTCACTCGATCGATCGCTTCGCCTGCGATCTAAACGAGAAGACCGCCGAAGGACTCCCCGCTTATAACTACAGCTATACATTCATTGAACCAAATTTTGGACGCAGTTTCCGTTCACCTCAACCGCCCTACAAAGGACCCACGTACAAAGGCGGCTCGTCACAACATCCTGAAGACGATCCCTCCGGCGGGGAAGGTTTGATTAAGGCGGTGTATGAGGCGATCCGGAACTCGCCGGTCTGGAATACGAGTTTGCTGATAATTGTTTATGACGAACACGGTGGATTTTACGATCACGTGAAACCTTGCTGCGCCGTTGCGCCCGGCGATGGGATTCCCAAGGGACAGAAAACGCGCAACGCTCTGGGGTTTGACTTCAAGCATTACGGAGTACGCGTACCCGCCGTCATCGTATCCCCGCTTATCCCCACGGGCACGGTGGACCATACGCTCTACGACCATTCCTCTATCCTGGCCACTTTAGAAAGACTGCTGGGAATGAAACCGCTAACGAAGCGCGACGAGAGCGCGAAGGATCTTCGGCACTTGCTTACGAATCCGGCGCCACGTGAAGACTGTCCAAAAACGCTGGTTTCACCGGCGTCTGCATCCCACCATCGAGGAGTCTTTGAGAAAGAGTTGATTGCAGGAATAGAAGAGGTCGTGGGTAAAGTAGAGACAGTGATTGACGACCTATTGGGAACAGTCCATGACGAGCCTCTTCCCGATTCCGGAAACATGATCGGTTTCCTCCAAATCCTGTTGAAAACAGAACTGGAATGCAGTCAATTGAATGGAGACGACGAAGCAGAGCAGGCCAGGATTCTTGAGAACTACAAAAAGATCAATACGAAAAACAAAGCCCAGGCTTACGTCAAATACATGAGAGACAAAATCGAGGCGACGAAGAAGAAGTCATCCGAAATCTAGCATTTCTGCGGGTCGCGTCAAAAGAAGTTGATTGCGGCAGGACTGCACTCGATCACTCCCTCATCGAAACTTCCTTTGTACGATTTGTATTGGAGACCGGAAGCGCACTAACGGGAACTCTCTGTCTGCTTCCTGCGCTTGAAATAATAGGCCGGGTCAGTTGGTGGCCCAGCCACTGCTATCAGTTCCCACCCGTTTGCGCCGAGCTTGTCGAGATGTTGTTCCAGGACGAATGCTTCGCGTCCAAATGGAACATTCGGTTCTTTTCGCATCCGCGGGTTACCTGTCGCAGTTAGATTTGACGTGCTTGGTCCAGCGACCGCCAGGTACTCCCACTGTTCAACAATGCTCCTGTCACTCCGGCTCGCTTCGTCTTGACCCATCGTTTTCACTACTACGATGGCGATAACAGCAATACAAAATGTGATTGCGACAAAAGGTGCTCGTTTACGGACGTTCATACTACCTCCAATCCTTTTCACCGGACATATGGCGGATCTCCCTTGTTAGTATGATACCTCCTACACCTATTCTCCAGCGCGTGTCGAAGCTTCGAAACACTCAATTAATCTAGTGGTGAACAGCGAAGTTTGGCCTCACAGTGCTTTGCCTCAAAAATATAAGATCCTTGCAGGCGCAACTGTAGGGGTGGCCCTCCGTGGCCACCCGTTCAGGAGTAAATGCTCAAGTCTTGAGCAACGGGTGGCCACGGAGGGCCACCCCTACAGTTGCGCCTTTAGAATCTGACTTTCCCATATGACACGCGGCCGAAGTAAGCTGATTTTGGAATCACTAAGTGCTAACGACACCCTAAAGATAATCCAGGGCGCCGCTGTGCACAGTCCGATATGTAAATCATGTAAATCCTGAAATCGTGCAAAAAGTTTTAGACAGGATTTACAGGAGTTACAGGATTTGGCATCGTATACTCCATGGAAATCAAAAGAATCAACACTCCAGGTGCGCCGCAACCCGCCGGACATTACTCGCAAGCAACTGTCTACAACGGTCTCATCTTCGTTGCGGGCCAGCTAGGGATCGATCCGGCAAGCGGTGAAAAGAAGCTTGGCTCGATCGAGGAGCAGACCGAACAGGCGCTCAACAACGTGCGCGCAATTCTCAAGGCCGCCGGTAGCGACTGGGACCGCGTCCTCAAGCTGAACATCTCCATTACTGACATAAACCTCTGGGAAGCAGTCAATAAAACATGTGCAAGAGTGCTTGGGGACAATCGCCCCGCACGCGCTGTAATCCCATGCGGCGCGCTCCATCACGGTTTCCTGATCGAGATTGAAGCCATCGCCGCCACGGATTCGTAACAACTATCCGCTTGTAAACATCCACAGTTTTCCGTAGTGTAGGCGACCATGATTACCCCCAGGAAAGACCCGAGTCTCGATCCCTCCATTTTACAAGTCACACACGAGCCACCCGCCGACGGCGGACGCCTGATCGTGTTAACCGCTCCGCTTACCGAAGCAATCGATCACGCCGGCTATTTCATTCAAATGGCGCTGGCCTCTTTGCCAATCTGGATGGAAGGCGTGATCAATCGCAAATATCCGAAGTGGCGCGAGGTCGAACACAATCCGGACGGCTCCGCGCGCTACATGCCCGCGGGTGTGCGTCTGGTCGAGAAATCGCTGCTGCGTGAGCATCGCAGCGACGACGTGGTCGCGTGTTTTCCCGACGACCTGCACAAGTTTATTGGACCGCGCACGCGCGTTGTCGCTGTGTCGACACACAATCCACTCGGCGTCACCTTTGCCGCGGGTGTCTACACGTCGATCTTCGGCTCGTCGAAGATGCCGATCAACTCTCACTACTCGCGACTGTTGTTCTCAAAGATCAAAGCCAGCCCTTATCGCGACAACTTCAAAGTAATCGTCGGCGGCTCCGGCGGCTGGCAGATCATCCAGACAAACTTGTACGACGAGCTGAGCGTCGATTGCGTCGTCGAGGGACGCAGCGAGTCGACTGACACGCTCGATCTGTTTCGAAAAGCGATTCAAGGAGAAGATCTCCCGAAGGTAGTTGAAGTAAAACATCCGATGGACCGCGAGCAGATCCTGTTTCCCGACACGCGCACCACGTTCGGCGTCGTCGAGATGACCACAGGCTGCGGGCGCCGCTGCAAGTTTTGTGTGCCCGATCTGAATCCACAGATCGATCTACCCAAAGACAAGATCATGGACGCGGTGCGCGCGAATGTGCGACACGGCAACAAGCAGATCTCGCTCGCTACCGAAGACATGTTCATCTGGGGACAGGTACACACTGACACGCCTTTCTACTTCCCGAACCGCGAAGCGCTTGTCGACCTCTATTCTGACATCGTTAACACGCCGGGTGTGGAGCAACACGTGCTGAGTCACAGCACGATCGCACCGGCCGTTGTAGACCCTTTACTCATCAAACAACTGTCGGACGTCCTGCTGCCTAAGAGCCCGATTCATTTTCCTCTCCTGAGCAGTCATCCCCAGAAAAAAGCGCTCGCGCCGTTGATCGGACTCGAGACCGGATCGGTGCGCATGGCGAAACAGATCATGTCGAGCAAAGGCGTGCCGTTCTCGATTGAAGACTGGCCCAGCGTCGTGCTCGAAGGACTGCGCGTGCTGAACGAGAACAACTGGTTCCCGGCGATGACGTTGATCGTCGGCAATCCCGGCGAGACTGATGAAGACGTGAGGGAGACGATCGATCTCGTTTACGAGATAGAACGTCGCGGTCTCTTTGCGTTTTTGATCCCATCGATCTTCACGCCACTGCACGACACCCGCATGGAAAAAATGGAGGGCGTGACGCAAACGCGCCAACTCACGCCGTTACAGTGGCAGCTAATGATGAAGTGCTGGAAGATGAATCTCAGGCCAGGTCAATACAGTTGGTGGGGGCCGATGGCGTGGCGTGTGGGCGCGATCGGGATGTGGCTGTATAAACTGCGGCGTCTGAATGGTCCAAACTTCACGTGGCCTCTGTGGATGTTCTCGGGCGCGATCTCCGAGAAGAACCTGCAACGCATGGGCAAGATATATCGCGGCAAACCCATGAAGGTGAAGACTCGCGCAGAGCTGATCGCCTCGCTCAAACCGAAAGACTGGCAGCACCTCCGCGCAGACAACGGCGACATGCCGATGGGATATGAGCCTTTAGCTGCGCGTGCGGCCGTTTTGCAAGCACAAGCGTAAACAGGATTTCAGGATTTTCAAGACTACATGATGTATGAAGGATCTACACCGGCTTCTCGATCAAAACCGAGCCTGGGCTGAGAGTATCAAAGCCAGCGATCCCGATTTTTTCCAAACCTTAGCCAAACAACAAACACCACGTTTTCTCTGGATCGGCTGCGCTGACAGTCGCGTGCCTTCCACACAGCTGGCAGGCCTGAAGCCCGGTGAGATGTTCGTACACCGGAACGTCGCGAACCTAGTGGTCCATACCGACTTCAACTGCTTGTCAGTGATGCAGTATGCGGTCGACGTGTTGAAAGTGGAGCACATCATCGTCTGCGGTCATGATGGCTGTGGCGGCGTGAAGGCGGCGATGAGTAATCTCCAGTTCGGCCTCATCGACAACTGGCTGCGCCACGTGCAGGACGTGTTTCACGAACACGAAGAGCAACTCACGAAGATCTCCGACGAAGACGAGCGTGTCGATCGCTTGTGTGAGCTGAACGTCATCGAACAAGTGCGTAACGTCGGTCGCACCACGATCGTGCAGAACGCGTGGCAACGTGGACAGGAGCTCGTTGTACACGGTTGGATCTACGGCCTGCAAGACGGGCTGCTGCGCGATCTCGGCGTCTCACTCGACAACGCGGGATGAACCCTGATCATGAACGGATCGAGGCGTGAATTTCTACAAGCTGCTTGTGCGGGGCTTGGCGCCACGCTACTCGACCGCAACCTCTCACCAGACGATCTCGAAAACACTTTCAAAGAGATTCGCAAAAACATTTTCGACATGATCAACGAGGAGCGTGACGTTGAGAAAGTTCAGCCCGTAGAGATGGACGACCTTGCGACCGAGGTTGCTACCAGGCACGCCGTCGACCTGGTAACTAAGGAGTTCATCGGTCACTGGGGCAGTGACGGGCTCAAACCTTACCATCGTTATTCCGCCGCGGGCGGCACACACGCGACTGAGGAAAACGTTTCGGCTGCCGATGGCACATGGTCCAACAAGGCGAAAGACCTGAAGCAGGACAGTGCTTACCTGCACGTGCGGATGTATCAGGAAAGGCCTCCGAACGACGGACACCGCCGCACCATCCTCGCGCCACAACACACGCACGTGGGGATCGGCCTTGCCGTGCAAGATCTACGACTGCGGCTAGTCGAGCTGTTTGTCGCCAAGTACGTCGAGGTCAAGTCGATCAAACGCGAGGCCAGGCCCGGCGCCCAGCTTTCTTTTAGCGGGAAAATAGTGCGACGGGGTTACTTGTTTAATAACATCGAAGTATTTTATGAGCCTTTGCCAACCGCGCCGGAGTTGGAGTGGCTGCGACAACCGCGATCGTATGCATTGCCGAAGGAGTCGAGAGTACTGAAACCGCGAGTGCAACCGCCGCTTACTTATATGGACGGGACAGTCGGAATAGTTGAAGTCTTCGCGGATAGAAGTTTTCAGACGCCGGTCAGTCTGTACAAAAACAAGCCGGGAATTTACACGATCGTGGTGTGGCTCAGGACCGCCCAATCCAGAGTCGCATTCCCCGCAACCGCCGTGTGCATCAAGGCGCAATAGTTCACAGTTCAGAGTTCAAGCTTTAGCTTGCCGGTAAGGTACGAGCTAAGGTTGAACTCTAAACACGCGCTCTTTGCCGCGCCGCCTCGAACAAAAAAATGCCGGCAGCAACTGAGACGTTGAGACTCTCTGTTTTACCTCGCATCGTAATCTTCACGGACCGATCCGCGTAAATCAATTCTTCAGCAGTGAAGCCTGTGGACTCTGGTCCAAGCACCAGCGCAATCGCTTTAGTCCAATCCAGATCCGTGTAATCCGTGTCTGCTTCTGCGTCGGAACAGACGGTCGCGATACCGCGCTCACGACACCACGGAACAATTTCTTCATACGCCGGTCCGGTCCAGATCGGAAGACGGAACGCCGATCCCATCGCACCGCGCAATGACTTCGGCGAGAACGGATCGCTCGTGTTTTTCGTTGCGATAACGCCTGTGGCTCCTGCTCCTTCGGCCGTGCGCAGAATCGCGCCGACGTTAACCGGGTTATTGATCTGATGCAGTACGACGAGCAGTGGAGTTGTCGTGAGGTTCGCGGCTAAACGCGCTTCCGAGGAGTCAGGCCGGCGGGCGAGAACAACGATACCCTGCGGCGTCTTCGTGTAGGAGATCGATTCGAGCAGTTTCTCACTAACTGAAGCCGTACGCTTCGAGATGCGCGAAAGCTCAGCGATCGCTTGCGCCGCGCGTTCCTTCCGCATCAGCTCTTCAGAAACGATGACGGCCTCGATCTCTAAGTTCGAGCGCTGCGCCTCTTCACACAACCTTAGCCCTTCGACAAAGATCAAGTCGTCGATCTTTCCATCGCGCACGGATCGCGCCTGGCGGAGAAGGGAATTCTCACGACTTGCTATCCTGTCAATCATGAAAAATCTCGTTCATCCTGTCTGACAATTACTCAACCACCACTTCAGCCCAGATGGGCCAGTGATCCGAAACGTTCAGCGGCCTCGCCACGCCCCAGCGCTCAATCTTAACTCCACGCACGAAGATCCAGTCGGCATGCATTTTCAAAACAGTGGTGCGCCACGTCGCAGTTCCGGTCGGAAAAGGCGTCGTGTAACCACGCGCTTCGAAAAACTCACGCGTCTCGATGCACTTCTGTCGCGAGAGGGTATTGAAATCGCCAAGCACGATGGTCGGCAACGTTGTCGCTTCCGTCTGTGTGGCAATCGCCTCGAGTTGCGCGAGCTGCCCATCGACCGCCGCGTGCGGATCGACGTGCGCGTTGAAAATTCGAACTTGCTGCGGTCCAACTGAGATGGTTGCAGCGATGGCCAGCCGCGGACGCCACTGACACTCCTGCCATGGCAAATCGATCCGCCTCACGTCCGTCAACGGCAGACGACTCAACAGCGCCACGCCCGTGTCACCGCTGTCGTGCAAATCAATCGGCTCCTCAAAATCGAGCCACCATTGGCGCTTCACCGGATTCACACCGCGCGGAATTCCAGCAGCTTCGTGGGCCCAGTGCATTCCGAGTTCGGCGGCGAGCTCCTCGGCAACGTGATGACCGCCAGTCCTTTTTGTCCGCATGTCGGCTTCCTGCAACGCGAGTACGTCGACGCGTGGTAACAGTATTCCTTCGGTGAAGGCGCGTGCGGCTGCGGAGATCTGGCGCCTGACGTGTTCCGGCCGTCCCGACAAACTCATCAATCCCATCTTGCGACGAAGCCCGCCGGAGATCAGGTAAGGACCGCGCGCGTAACGGATGTTGTATGATGCGATTATCATGAGCGTAATAGTTATATCAGTTGTTGACGATATGTTCTTCGCGTCGAAGATTCGCGCGGTCGCGGAGGCGGCGGGTGTGGAAATAAGTTTTCCGCGAAGCCAGGAGGCTGTAGTTTCAAAGGCACGCGAGACGAAGCCGGGGTTAATAGTTGTGGATTTGCACAATCAAAAGATCGATCCGCTCGCGTTGGCCCGGGAGCTCAAGGCTGACGACGCGTTGCGGCGCATTAAGTTGCTTGGTTTCTTTTCGCACGTCCAGACTGAATTGCAACGCAATGCGCTCGCAGCCGGATTCGATCAAGTCATACCGAGATCAATGTTCGCGCGTGATCTCCCGGAAATATTAACCACGGATTACACGGATACAGGCGCGATCACTTCGTGAATTGAGCGTACCTCGCTGACCAACTGTTCGTACTGGTCGAGCGTTAACGCCTGTGCGCCGTCTGAAAGCGCGTGCTCGGGTTGATCGTGAACTTCGACAATCAAACCATCCGCGCCAACCGCGACGCCTGCACGCGCGAGCGGCGTCACCATGAAATTTTTGCCGGTCCCGTGTGACGGATCGACGAGCACGGGAAGATGCGAGATGCGACGCACCGCTGGAATCGCCGCGAGGTCCAGAGTGTTTCGTGTGTGCTGCGCAAAGGTCCGAATGCCGCGTTCGCAAAGAACGACCTGGTAGTTGCCCTCAGCCATGATGTACTCAGCCGCAAGCAGCCACTCATCGAGCGTCGCCGAGAGCCCACGCTTGAGCAGCACCGGCAGTTTCGCTTTGCCGGCTCGTCGCAGGAGCGAGAAGTTCTGCATGTTGCGCGCGCCGATCTGGATCATGTCGCCGTAACGCTCCACGAGATCCACGCCTGCTTCGTCGAGTGCTTCCGTAACGATCTTCAGCCCGTACGTTTCGCGGACTTCTGCAAGTATTCGTAAACCCTCCTCACCGAGTCCCTGAAAAGCGTAAGGTGACGTGCGCGGCTTGTATGCGCCGCCGCGGAAGAAACGCGCGCCACTGCGTCTGACTGCTTCCGCGATCGCGAACGCCTGGGTGCGACTCTCAATCGCACATGGACCAGCGATGATCGCGAGCTCGTCGCCGCCAATCGTTGCATCACCCACGCGCACGATCGTCTTTTCCGGTCGCAGGTCCAGCGTGATCAGTTTGTAAGGCTTGCTGACGCGAATGGCTTCGGCGACACCCACGAGGTTCTCGAAGTGAGACGGATCGACCGCGCCCTGGTTGCCCGTGATGCCGATGGCGGTGCGAGTGGCGCCGGGCATCGGATGGCCCTTGAAGCCGAGCGCCTCGATCACGCGCAGGACATCATCGATTTCACTGTCAGTCGCGTCAGATTTCATTACGATTAACATGATGTTTTCCTTCTTTGCGTCTTACTTTACATCTGCTCGGGAACATTGATTCCCAGTATTCCCAATGCAGCGATCATTCGATCTCGAACGATCTTTGTCACCGCGATTAGCACGCCTCTTCGCACTTCATCCTGCTCAGTAATGATCCGGTGATCGTGATAGAAACGGCTAAACTGTCGGGCAAGCGAGAAAGTGTACTTGGCAAGATTAGCAGGCTCCGCAGAATTGCGACACTGCCCAACGACCTCTTCGAGCTGTTGCGACAACATCACGAGCGACCAGATCTCCGTGCCGCTTTCACCTGACAACACCTCCGCAACTCTTCCTTGCAAGGCGCTGTCACCCACTATCTGACCTATTAACGCATCCGCAGCGGCGACAGTTTCGTCCGGCAGCTTACGAAAGATCGAGTTCGTGCGCACCGCCGCATACTGGCAATAAGGACCGGTCTCGCCTTCAAACGAGAGCGCTTCCTTGAAATCGAAAGCGATGACGGTGTTGCGCGTGAATTTCAAAAGGAAATACCGCAGCGCCGCGACTGCGACTTCATGCGCGGTCGACTTCTTTTCCGCATCCGAAAGCTCTGGGTTCCGTTTCTCGACTTCAACGAGCGCGCCCGCTTCGAGCTGATTGATCAGATCGTCAGCTTTGACGCCGAGACCTTTGCGCCCGCTCATCTCGATGTATGGCCGCGCGCGATCCTCTTCGCTGAGCTCGATGCCGAGCTCCTCGCAAGCAGCCGGCGACAACGCCACCATCTCGTAACTGAAGTGGACACTCGCGTCTTCGCCAATCTCAGGCACGACCGCTGCGACACCGCGCGCCACGATCTCCTGTGGATACGATTGGCGCGAATCGATCACGTTGTAGACCGTAATGCCGCCGCCGAAGTGCGGAGGGTTTGTTTCGGGCGCCTCCGGCTCGGTTTGCGTGGACCAGAGAGCGTGACCGTCGTCGTAGTTTCGAAAGACGTGGTAATGAAAATCCAGACCGAGCTTGCCGAGTTTCCAGAGTTGATAAGCGATGTCTTTGCCGGTGTATGTGACGGTGCCGTTCGAGCGGACGATGATCTTGTCTGACTCGTGTTCGTCGGTGCCGGTGTGCGATTCAAAGGGCATCACCCAGCAGCCTGCATGACGACCTTCAGTTTCGTAGCGGATCACACCCGCGGTCTTCATCAGCTCGAAAGCGCGCTCCCAGAAGTGCAGGTGCAGAATGTCTGACTCACGCGCGAGCAGATCGTAACGAATGCCGAGCCGCTCCATCGTGTCGATGATGCATTCGACATTGCGTGTGGCGACGTAATCGGCGAGCACCGCGATCGGGTTGCTGCCGCCTTCTTCGAGCGCGTGCAGGACTTCGTTGCGCAGTTTTGCCTTGTCGGGATTCATGTCACCCGCGGCGTTGCTGTCACGATAGAACAGACCGACGCGCGTGTAGAGATCCCAGCAGTAGTAATCGAACGGTTGATCCTTTGTGAGTGACGCATCGAGCGCTTTGATCTGCTCCAGGTCCATCTTCTCGATATGCAGAAACCCGACGACGACGTCAGCGACCTGCACGCCGGTATTGTCGATGTAGTTTTGGACTTCGACGCGGTCGCCGGCGGCTTGCAGAATGCGCACGAAGGTGTCGCCCAGCACGGCGTTGCGCACGTGACCGATGTGCGCGGCTTTGTTTGGGTTGATGCTCGTGTGCTCGACCATCTTCTTTGGTCGATTGATGTCTGGTGTATCGGATGAGATAGTTGGCCCAGCAAAGAGGGCGAGCAGACGTGCGCGATCGTAGAACACGTTGATGTAACCGGCGCCCGCGATCTCGACGCGTGCGACCTCCTCGACGTCTTCGAGTTGAAATTTTAGTTTCTCAGCGATGGCGCGTGGGTTTTGTTTCTCGCCCGTAGCTTGTTTGATCAGTTTCGCCAGCTCGAATGAGACGGGGAAAGCGAGATCGCCGAGCTCCGGACGCGGTGGAACCTCGGCAGCCACTTGTTGCACCTCGACGCCAAAGAGTTCACGGGCCGCACTACGAATTCGCTCTTTAAGCTTTTGCTGTAGTTCAATCATGTGACAAAAGCCGAAAGTATATTTTATTGCCACGAGAAAGCACAAAAGGCACAAATCATTCTTTTGCGATTTTTGTGCCTTTTTGTGGCTAAAGATCTATCTGCTACCATCGCGGGAATGCAGATCTCCGAAGAGTTGCGGCGGCGCTTCGCTGAGGCGCAGCGCGTGCTCGTGTTGACGGGCGCCGGTATTTCTGCCGAATCGGGCGTGCCGACGTTTCGCGGCGGCGGAAATACAGCCGTCTGGAAGGGAATGCGCTTCGACGTGATTTCGTCCGCCGAGATGGTCGAGCGCGATCTGCCCGCAGTCTGGGAGTGGTTTGATTACCGTCGCAACTTTATGGACTCAATCCTGCCCAACCCCGCGCACTACGAGATCGCGGGCTGGCAGGAACAGTTTCCGGCGTTCACGCTTGTGACGCAAAACATCGACGGCCTGCACCATAAAGCCGGCTCACGCGACGTGATCGAGCTGCACGGAAACATCTGGCGCGCACGCTGCACCGCTTGCCGCTCGTCTTACGATATGTCACAAGGACCACGTCCGGATGCGTGTGTCGAGTGTGGCGATCGATTGCGGCCTGACGTGGTCCTGTTCGGAGAGATGTTGCCGCCGGGCGCGTTTGAGTTTGCGTTGGAACGAGCAGAGGAATGCGAGCTCTGTTTTGTGATCGGCACGTCGGCCCTCGTCTATCCGGCGGCCGGCCTGCCGGAGATCGCGAAACGGGCGGGTGCGTATGTTTGTGAAGTGAACCCCGAGCGCACGCCGCTTTCGGACCTGTGTGACGAAGTGTTGATGGGCAAAGCCGGCGAAGTCTTGCCGTTGATTGGAAGATGAAGACTCTTTATTTCGACTGTTTCGCCGGCGCGAGCGGCGACATGATACTTGGCGCCACTGTGGCCGCGGGCGTTGATCCAAACTTCCTGCGCGAACAACTGTCACTGCTTCCAGTCACCGGTTTCAGCATTGACTTCGAGACAGTCAATCGCTCGGGGTTAAGTGCGACGTACGCGCGCGTCGAGACGGCGCACGAGCACAGCCACAGATCTCTTACGTATATAAAACAGATTATCGACAGATCAGATTTATCGGGTGCTGTGAAACAACGTGCGGTGCAGATCTTCACGCGTCTCGCAGAAGCGGAGGCGCGTGTTCATAACGAGCCGGTGGATCACGTTCACTTTCATGAGGTTGGTGCGCTCGATGCGATCGTCGATGTTGTCGGCGCTGCGATTTGTTTCGATGCTCTTAAGATCGAGCGCTTCGTTTGTTCACCACTGCACGTCGGCAGTGGCATGGTGAAAATGGCGCACGGGCAGTTTCCGATCCCGCCACCGGCTGTCGCAGAGCTACTTAAAGGTGTGCCGTTCTACTCGACAGAGATTAAGGGCGAGTTGCTGACGCCAACTGGCGCGGCGATCATCACCACGGTATGTAGTGAATATGGCCCAATTCCGGAAATGAAGACTGACGCGACAGGCTCC
>Ga0207712_10000930_pt1 | contig 21109 bp, 15 predicted proteins | sample KBSS44metaG_FD_184402 | JGI IMG/M metagenome (GOLD analysis project Ga0207712, IMG submission 184402) | Switchgrass rhizosphere microbial communities from Kellogg Biological Station, Michigan, USA - KBS S4-4 metaG (SPAdes) (version 2) | ecosystem: Host-associated > Plants > Roots > Rhizosphere... | reverse complement strand
CGACGTCGATCGCGGATGGCGCCTTCCTGAGGTCGGCGAGTGCGTCGAAGCCCGGCGCCGCGAAGTACACGGCGCCCTTGGAGCCGAGTGTGACGGTGAGGCATCGCACGCCGGCCATCATCGCCGTTGCCGCGAGCTCCATCGGATCGTGCGCGACGGTCGTCACCTCATCCTCGTTCATCTGCAGCAAATCGAAGCAGCGGCACCACTGATCGATGTTCGGCAGCGGCTGCAGTACGCGCCAACCATCGGGCTGCACTGCATGCACCTTCATGTGGAGATCGCAGTAGATCGGACCCGAGAAGCTCTGGCGGATGAGCTGGCACGTTTCGAGGTCGAGCTCCCATCCGCTCATGAAATTGATATAGAGCGCATCGAGGTCGCGCAGCAGGGGTTTCAGTCCCAGCCAGCTCCATCCGGGGAGTCCGCCGGTGAGCTTCTCGGCCCGACGCTCGCTCGTCTCGTAGCGCAGCTCGACGCGGTTGTTCGGGTAGGGGACACCGATCAGCGCGGCATCGGGCGCAACGTGGGACAGCGTCGCGATGAACTCGCGCGCGCGCGCCGCGAGGTCGTCGCCGACCTTCACGAGCGGCACGATCTCCCAGTCGTCGGCGAGGCTCGCGTCGAGCGCGCTCAGCGCGTACGCGCATCCACCCCACTCGGTAACCGGCTCCGAGCGCGGATCGCGACCGTAGATCGTGTCCCACACGAAGGTGCTGATCATGCCGAGCCGCTTCCGCCGCATCATCAGACCGCTCCCAGGCGCTGCTGCTTGAACGTAGCGACTGCGCCGACCATGCCAGCGCTGCTCCGCAAACTTCCTGCGACGATGCGGCACGCGTCGACGGCTGGACGGAAGGCGCGGCGCTTCACTTCGGCGCGCAGCGGCTCGAACAGCGGCTCGCCTGCCTGCGTCACGCCGCCCGTGATGACGACGACGTCGGGATTCAGAATGTTGAGCAGATTTCCGATCCCCGTGCCGAGGAATCCGGCGGTGTCGCGCACGACTTCGAGGGCGAGCGCGTCGCCCGCGTTCGCGGCGGCGTAGATCGTCGCCGCCGTGAGCTCGTCGAGGCGCCCGTCGACCATGCGACGCAGCATCGAGACCTCGTCGCGCTCGAGCGCCTCGCGCGCGCGCAGCGCGATCGCCGGGCCGCTCGCGTACGCCTCGAGGCATCCGTAGTTGCCGCAGCGGCAGTAGCGCCCCGTCGAGTCGATGGTGGTGTGCCCGATCTCTCCGGCCACATCCGACGAGCCGTGGTAGAGCACCCCATTCATGATGATGCCGCCACCGATGCCCGTGCCGATCGTGATGCCGACGACGTTCTTCGCCCCCTGCGCGGCGCCCTTCCACCACTCGCCCATCGTCGCGCAGTTCGCGTCGTTGTCGAGGGCGACGGGGAGCCCCGTGCGTGTGGCGATCGAGTCGCGCAGCGGAAAGTCGCGCCAGCCGAGGTTCGGAGCCACGACGACCACGCCACGCTCGCGATCCAGCGGTCCCGGCGCTCCGACGCCAACGCCGAGAAAATCTTCGGCGCGAGCATTCTCGCTCTTCGTGACCTCGGCGATCACGTCGCCCACCATCGACGCGATGCGATCGACCACCGCTTCGGCGCCCAGCTCTGCGTGCGTCGAGCTCTGTCGCACGGCGAGCTGCCGGCTGCCGTCCTCCGGCATCGCGCCCACGACGATGTTCGTTCCGCCGAGATCGACGCCCACGATGTATTTCACGCGGCCGTCGCTCATGTGCGCGCTCCCATCGCACTAGCAGTCACCGAGCACCTCGTCCACGGCAGCCGCGACCGCGTCCACTTCGAGCTCGCGCATGCAGCGCCAATGCCCGAGGGGACAGCGGGGAGGACCGTGATGGTGACAGGGGCGACAGGCAAGTGCGTCGAGTCCGATGGAGATGGAATGAGGAGCCAATGGACCGAAGCCAAACTCTTCGACCGTCGGCCCAAAAATAGTGATCGTCTTCGTCCCCACTGCCGATGCCAAATGTTGCGGCGCCGAGTCGTTAGTAACCATCAAAATCGCACGACCGATTAATTCGGCTGAGGCAAGCAACGACAACGAAGTCGTTCCGTCAACCACCCCTTGCGCGCCGGAAATTTCAGCGATAGATGCGGCCTCCGATCCGTCCGCGGAGCCGCCGATGATTGCAAGACGGAAGCGCGCGGAGAGACGCTTGGCGAGCTGCGCGTAGTAGGGCCAGCGCTTCGTCGCCCAGACGCTACCGGGTGCCAGCGCGATGAGCGGGCGCGCGTCGCCAGCGCCGAGTAGCGCGTCCACCGCCGCTCGCTCGGCATCGCCAGGGAAGAGCTTCGGACGCATCGGCGGCGCGTCATCGAGATCGCCACTCGACGCGTCCGGAAAGGCGAGTCGCCACAGCCGCTCCGCGTGATGCCGGTCTTCGCGATAGGGGACGCGTGTGGTGTAGAGCGTTCGCCCCGCGGATCCATCGAAGCCCACGCGCTGCGTGTAGCCAGCGGCGAGGGCGAGCGCGCCACTGCGCACCGAGCGCTGTGCGAGATACGCCACCGCGGGCGCCGCACCCTCGCGCGCGTCCGGCGCTCGCACGCGCTCCGCCAGACGGCGAAAGCCGCGCAGCCCGGCGTCCGCCCCGCGCTTGTCGTACACGATGAGCTCGCGGATGTCGGGATTGCGCGCGAGCAGCGGCGCCGACGCCGGTGTCACGACCACATCCACGGGACCTCGTTTGGCGAGCTCCGCGATGAGTGGGGTGGTGAGTACAGTGTCGCCGAGGAAGCTGGTCTGCACGACCAGCTGATGAGGGCCCGCCGCGGCAGCGAGGGCCATCAATCCACCTGCAGCACCGCGAGAAACGCTTCCTGTGGAATTTCCACGGAGCCCACCTGCTTCATGCGCTTCTTTCCTTCCTTCTGCTTCTCGAGCAGCTTGCGCTTGCGCGAGATGTCGCCGCCGTAGCACTTCGCGAGCACGTCCTTGCGGAGCGCCTTCACCGAGCTGCGCGCGATGATCTTGTTGCCGATCGCCGCCTGAATCGCGACCTCGAACAGCTGCCGCGGAATCAGCTCCTTGAGCTTGTCGGCGATCTTGCGCCCCCAGTCGTACGACTTGTCGCGGTGGATGATCACCGAGAAGGCGTCGATCGGGTCGCCGTTGATCAGCATCTCGAGCTTCACGAGATCGCTCTCGCGGTAATCGAGCATGTCGTAGTCGAGGCTGGCGTAGCCGCGGCTAATGGTCTTCAGCTTGTCGAAGAAGTCGAGGATGATCTCGCCGAGCGGGAACTCGAAGTCGAACTCGACGCGCGCGGTGTCGAGGTACGACATGTTCTTGTAGATCCCGCGCCGCTCGGTGGCGAGCGTCATGATTGGCCCGATGTACTCGGCCGGCGCCATGATGCGCGCCTTCACGAACGGCTCCTCGATCTTCGAGATCGTGCCGGCGTCGGGGAGCTTGGCGGGGCTCTCGAGCAGCTCCATCGTGCCGTCGGTGCGATAGACGTGGTACTCGACGCTCGGCACCGTCGTGACGAGGTCGAGATCGAACTCGCGCTCGAGCCGCTCCTGCACGATCTCCATGTGCAGCAGCCCGAGGAATCCGCAGCGGAAGCCGAAGCCGAGCGCCGTCGACGTCTCGGGCTCGTAGTTGAGCGAGGCATCGTTGAGCTGGAGCTTCTCGAGTGCGTCGCGGAGCCCCTCGTACTGCGTGGTGTCCGTGGGATAGAGCCCCGAGAACACCATCGAATGAACGTCCTTGTAGCCGGGAAGGGGCTCGACGTCGGGCTTGGAAGCATCGAACACGGTGTCGCCCGCGCGCGTTTCCTTCACGGTGCGCACGTTCGCCACGACAAAGCCGACCTCGCCGGGGCCGAGCGACTCGGTCTCGACCTGGCGGAGCTGGTTGTAGCCGACCTGCGCCACCTCGTAGGACAACCCCGAGCCGGCGGCGAAGCGAATCTGCATCCCCGGCTTGAGCACGCCGTCGATCACGCGCACGCTCGGCACGGCGCCGCGATAGCGATCGTAGTACGAGTCGTAAATGAGTGCGCGGAGCGGCGCATTTTCATCGCCCACGGGCGGCGGCACTCGCCGCACGATCGCCTCGAGCAGTTCGGGGATGCCAAGCCCTTCCTTCGCGCTCACGAGCAGGATGTCTTCCTTCTCTGCGCCGATCAGGTCGTGCAGCTCCTGCTTGCGACGCTCGGGCTCGGCGCCGGGGAGATCGATTTTGTTGAGGATCGGGATGATCTCGAGCCCCGCGTCGAGCGCGAGGAAGAGATTCGAGAGCGTTTGCGCCTGGATCCCCTGCGATGCGTCGACGACGAGGATCGCGCCCTCGCATGCGGCGAGCGAGCGCGACACCTCGTACGTGAAGTCGACGTGTCCCGGCGTGTCGATGAGGTTGAACTCGTAGGCATCGCCGCTCTGCGCGTTGTAGGTCATGCGCACGGCATTCAGCTTGATGGTGATGCCGCGCTCGCGCTCCAGGTCGAGCGTATCGAGCACCTGCGCTTTCATCTCGCGCTTCTGCAGCATGCCCGTGGCCTCGATCAACCGGTCGGCGAGCGTCGACTTGCCATGGTCGATATGCGCGACGATGCAGAAATTGCGGATGTGATCGAGCTTCAACGGCGGTCCGGGTCGTGGGAGTGGGGAATCTGAAAATATAACGGTCTCGTCACCTCTCCGTCGGTCGCGTGACAGTTGGATTTGACTTTGACGACGTCTAGCTTCCTCACTTCAATGGATACGGCACGCGCGACGCGCGCCGATCTGCTCGACCCCGCGACGATCGCGGCGCTCGGACGGATCGAGGTGACTGCTCGGTGGATCGTGGACGGCTTCCTTTCCGGGTTGCATCGTTCGCCACGGAAGGGATTTTCGGTGGAATTCGCCGAGCATCGTCCCTACCAGGCGGGGGATGAGCCCCGTCACGTCGATTGGAAGCTCGCGGCGCGAGCGGATCGATGGGCCGTGAAGCAATACGAGGAAGAGACCAACCTGCGGGCGACGATCGTGCTCGACGTGAGCCGATCGATGGCCTGGAGCGGTGCGGCGGCCCGTCTCACCAAGCTCGCTTACGCCGAACGACTCACGGCGGCCATCGCGCTACTCTTTCTCCGCCAGCGCGACGCCGTGGGGCTCGTGCGTTTCGACGACATCGTCCGTTCGTCGGTGCCGCCGCGCGTGCGCACCGGACAGTGGGTGCGGCTCGTCGCGGCGCTCGAGGAGCCGGGCGCGGGGCGCGCGTCGCACGCGGCGAACGCGCTCGAGGCTGCGGGGCGGCTCATCGCGCGGCGCGGGATGGTCGTGCTCATCTCCGACCTGCTCATGGATGCCGACGCGGTGGTTGCCACCGTGCGCGGGCTGCGCCACGCGGGGCACCAGGTGGTCGTGATGCACGTGCTCGACCCAGCGGAGCTCGACCTGCCGCAATCGAACGAGGCGCTCTTCGTCGACCCGGAGAGCGGGGTCGAGGTGGCCGCGACCGTGGCCGACGTTCGCGCGATGTACCGTGCGACGGTGCGCGACGCGATTGCCGAATGGCGACGCTCGTTTACGGCGTACGGCGCGTCGTACGAGCCAGTGATCACCGATGCGCCCTTCGGCGTCGCCCTTCGTCGGGCGTTTTCCGCGCGGCAGGAGGCGCCTTGATGAAGGCGCACTCGACGGGCGAGCTCCGCCGCGCGCGGTTTGCGCGGAAGGAGTCTCAATAGTGGGGTTTCTCGCCCCCCTCTGGCTGCTCGCCGGCGTCGCCGCCGCGGTTCCGCTCCTCATTCATCTGATGCGGCGCCGCGCCGGCGCGCGCATCGAGTTCCCGGCGGTGCGCTATCTCCTGCGCGCCGAGCGCGAGCATAGCAGGGACCTTCGGCTGCGCAACCTTCTGCTGATGCTCCTGCGCGTCGCGGCCGTGCTGCTCATCACGCTTGCGGCCGCGCATCCGATCATCCGCATGGCGGGTGGCGGGCACGCGCGCACGGCGCTCGCCGTCGTGCTCGACAACTCGCTGAGCACTTCGGCGGTGGAGGGCGGACGCCCGGTGCTGCAGCGCCTCCAGGCGCGCGCGCGCGAGGTGCTGAGGCGCGCGTCGAGCACCGATCGCGTGTGGCTCGTCACCGCGGATGGCGTCGTCCACGGCGGCAGTCGCGACGCGGTGCTCGATGCCGCCGCACACACGGAGCCGTTCGGCGGCGCCGGCGATCTTCGCGCGGCGACGGCGCGCGCGGCGACGCTCGTGCGCGCCGCGGCGCTCCCCGCTCGCGAGCTCGTCGTCCTCACCGATGGGCAGGCCACGAGCTGGCGCGACCCGCTCACGCTCGACGATCTCCCCCTGCACGCGTGGCTCCCCTCTGCGCCGGCGCCCGCGAACCACGCCGTCGTCGCCGTGCGCGCGATCCCCGCGCGATGGACGCCGCGCGGCGCCGTGCGCGCGCGGCTCCTCGCCTCCGATTCCGCGACGTACCGCATCACGCTCGAGGGACGCACACTCGCGCGAGGGATTGCCGCGCGCGACGAAGAGATTCTCTTGCGCGCCGAGCCGCCGGAGCGCGGCTGGAGCGAAGGAACCGTCGAGCTCGAGCCCGACGAGCTGCGCGCCGATGACGTGCGCCACTTTGCCGTGTGGATCGGCCCCGCGCCCGCAGTTTCGCTGCACCCGCTCGCCGGCCCCTTCGCGCACAGCGCGCTCGACGCTCTCGTGCAGAGCGGGCGCGCGAGCATCGGCAACGAGATCGCCTTCGCGCCGGCGGACGAGGCGACGAAGCTCCCGGCGCTCCTCATCGCGCCCGCCGATCCCGTGAAGCTCGGCGCCGCCAATCGCGCGCTCGAGCGCCTCGGCATCGCGTGGCGCTTCGGCGCTGCCATGCGCGGCGAGTCCGTGGCGCGCGCGGCCGACTCTACGCGCGCGCTCGAAGGCGTCACGGTGAGCTCGCGCTTCGCACTCACGCGCGCGGCGGGCGCCGAGCGCACCGATACGCTCGCGACGGCGGGCGGCGCACCGTGGATCGTCTCCGGGCCGCGCTACGTGATCATCGCCTCGCCGCTCGCGCCGCCGGCCACGACCTTTCCGCTCCACGCGTCCTTCGTCCCCTGGCTCGACGACATGCTCTCGCAGCACCTGAGCGGCGAGGGGGGCATCCCGCGCGAGGTCGCGCCCGGCGAGCAGCTCGCGCGGCCGGCGAACGCCGACGCCCTCGAGCTTCCGCAGGGTGGAGAGACGACGCTGTCGGGTGATTCCCTCACCGCGCCCGCTCGCGCCGGCACCTACTTTTTTCTGCGCGGCACCACACGCGTGGGCGCGCTGGTCGTCAATGCGCAGCCGGCCGAGTCCGAGCTCGCGCGACTCACGCCGCAGGCGCTCGCCGTGAAGCTCGGCACGCGCTCGGCGAACGTGCTCACCGATTCCGCGGCGCTCTCGGCGAGCGTGCTCACCGCTGCGCCGCAACGTCCGTTACTCGCGCCGCTGCTCGTGATCGCCGCGATGATCCTGCTCGCCGAAACGCTCATCACCGCCCCGTCTCGCAAAAAGGTCGTGTAGTGGCACTTCCGCAGCTTCTCGACGCCGTCGCCGCACTCCCCGCTTATCGCGAGCTCATCGCGAAGCTCCCCTCGCTCGGCCAAACGATCACGATCGGCGGGCTTCCGGGCTCGAGCGATGCCACGCTGAGCGCCGCGCTCGGTCGCGAGCTCGGCTCCACACGCTTCCAGGTGATCCTCGCGGAAGCGCTGCCTGAGGCGGAGCGCTGGCTCGCGGATCTCGACGCGCTCGCCGTCGACGGCGCAGTTGCGCTCTATCCGCCGCGTGAGGGATTCGGCGAGGTTGAGCCGCATCTCGAGGTCGCGGGCGAGCGCGTCGAGACGCTCGAGCGCATCGCGCGTGGCGAGGTGCGCACGCTCGTGACTACGGCGCGCGCGGTGCTGGAGCGCACGCGGCTTCCCGCCGCGGTGCGCAACTCGCGCCTCGAGCTCAAGCCCGGCTCGACGCAGCGGCTCGACGCGCTCATCGAGCATCTCGAGGCCGTCGGCTTCGAGCGCGTCACCTTGGTCGATGACGTCGCGCAGTTCAGCGTGCGCGGCGGGATCGTCGACATCTACAGCTTCGGCATGGCGAATCCCGTTCGCCTCGAGCTGTGGGGCGATGAGATTGCGTCGCTCCGGCACTTCGATCTCGCCACGCAGCGCAGCACGCGCGACGCGGCGAGCGCGATCATCCTTCCCGTCGACGGCCGCCGGGGCGAGGACAACGAGAGCTCGGCGCGCGGTACCCTGGCCGATCTCTTTCCGCCTGACACGCTGATCGTCGTGCCATCGCGCTCGCATCTCGAGGCGGAGATGCGGCGCACGTGGGACGAGGCGGCGCACCACATCGACCTCGCGCGCCGTCGCGGCGAGGACGTGCCGAATCGCGATGAGCTCTTCCAGATGCCGGACGAGGCGCAGAAGCAGCTCGGCCGCTTCGGCCGCATCGCGATTCTGCATCGCGACGAGACCACCGATGCCGGCGCGCGCAGTGCGGAGATCGTGTTCCCGATTCGTCCGCCCGATGCCATCGATCGCGACATCAAGCGGCTACGCCGCCTCGTGTCGGGCGGAATGGCGACCGTCATTCTCTGCGACAACGTGGGGCAGTGCGAGCGCCTCGACGAAATACTCAACGAGGATGCGCGCGCGCCATCGGCGGCGGCGCTCACCGTCGGCGTCGTGGATGGCGGTTTCATCGTGCCCGGTCTGCGCGCATCGGATCCCGGGCTTCGCATCCTCACCGATCACGAGATCTTTCGACGTGAGCGGCGCATCCGCCGGCATCGTCGCTATGGGTCCGGCTCGTCGCTCGAGAGCATCACCGCGCTCAAGCCCGGTGATTACGTGGTGCATCTCGAGCACGGCGTCGGCATCTATCGCGGCATCGAGCAGGTGTTCGTGCGCGAGAGCACGATCGAGGTCGCGGTCATCGAGTACGAGGGCGGCGACCGGCTCAACGTCCCGCTCTATCGCATCGACCAGGTCGAGCGCTACCGCTCCGCCGACGACGTCAACAGCGACGCCCCTCCGCCGCGTCTGCACAAGCTCGGCGGCAAGCGCTGGGCGCAGCAACGCGACAAGACGCGCGCGGCGCTGCAGGAGATGACCCTCGAGCTGCTCGACCTCTACGCGCGCCGCCGCGTCTCCGACAAGATCCCCGCGTTTCCGGACTCCACCTGGCAGCGCCAGCTCGAGTCGTCGTTTCTCTTCGAGGACACGCCGGACCAGCGCAAGGCGACCGTCGAGGTGAAGGCGGACATGGAATCGACGCGCCCGATGGATCGGCTGCTCGTGGGCGACGTCGGCTACGGCAAGACGGAGATCGCCGTGCGTGCCGCCTTCAAGGCCGTGCAGTCAGGGCGCCAGGTGGCAGTGCTCGTGCCTACGACCATCCTCGCCGAGCAGCACGGCCGCACCTTCACCGAGCGCCTCGCCGATTTTCCGGTGACCGTGCGCACGCTTTCGCGCTTTCAGACGCAGAAAGAGATCGCGGCCTCGCTCGTCGAGATCGCGGAGAAGAAGGTCGACATCATCATCGGCACGCACCGGCTGCTGAGTCCCGATGTCACCTTCGGCAATCTCGGCCTCGTCATCGTGGACGAGGAGCATCGCTTCGGCGTGAAGCACAAGGAGCGTCTCAAGCAGCTGAAGCTCGAGACGGACGTCCTCACGCTCACCGCCACGCCGATCCCGCGCACGCTTCACCAGTCGCTCGCCGGGCTCCGCGACATGACGGTCATCCAGACGCCGCCGCTCGATCGCTCGCCCGTACTCACCTTCGTCGAACCGTGGGACGAGGGGCTCATCGAAGAGGGAATCGCGCGCGAGCTCGATCGCGGCGGACAGGTCTTCTTCGTTCACAACCGCATCGAGACGATCGTCGGCATCGCCGACCACATCCAGCGCCTCGCGCCGCGCGCACGCATCGTCGTCGCGCACGGGCAGATGCGGGAGCGCGATCTCGAGGAGGCGATGCGCAAGTTCGTCGCGCACGAGGTCGATGTGCTCGTGTCCACGATGATCGTCGAGTCGGGGCTCGATGTGCCGAACGCGAACACCATGTTCGTGAACCGCGCCGACCATTTTGGATTGGCGCAACTCTATCAACTTCGGGGACGTGTCGGGCGCTCCTACCGGCGCGCCTACTGTTATCTGCTCGTCCCCGACTCGGTGGACATCGATGCGGAGCGCCGGCTCTCCGTGCTCGAGCACCACACGGAGCTCGGCTCGGGGTATCGCATCGCGCTCAAGGACCTCGAATTCCGCGGCGCCGGCAACCTGCTCGGCGCAGAGCAGTCGGGATTCGTGCAGGCGGTGGGCTTCGAGCTCTATCTGCGGATGCTCGACGAGACCGTCAATCGCATGATCAAGGGCGATAACGCGCCCAAGCTGCGCCCCGCGGACGTGTCGATGGACATCGGAGCGTTCCTTCCTGATGACTACTTGCCGATACAGGAAGCGAAACTCGATGTGTACCGCCGTCTGTCGACCTTCACGAAGGCTGAGGAAGTCGAGGCGCTGCGCGAGGAGCTGCGCGATCGCTTTGGACCGCTCCCACCGCCCGCAATGGCCTTTCTCTCGAGCGCGCTCCTGCGCGTGAGCGGTGGTGCGATGGGCGTAGAGGGAATCCTGGTGCGCGGTGACGAGGCGCGTATTACCTTTCGTGACGATGCGGTACCCCGGCTCAAGGGGCTCACATCGGCGTTCCATGAAGTGCAATTCCAGGCGGAAGTGCGTCGCGCGCATCCGCTCTCGCTAAAGCTCACGCGCCTCGGCGGCGCATCGCTTCTCGACGGGCTCGTACGCGTTCTTCGCGGAGCCACGCGCGATGCGTGACCGCGCGGGGCTTTCTGCCGCGCGCAGGCCATCTCGTCTTCAGCCCTTTCAACCTCCCCAAATGAAACGCTCTCTCGCCATTTTCATGATCGTCGGCGTTCTCGTCGCCTGTGAAGGATTCAAGAAGGCGATGGGCGCTCATGCCGATGTCGTCGCCAAGGCCGGCTCGCAGGAGCTCACGGTCGAACGTCTTTCCGGGTTGCTCGGCCAGGCCAAGGTGCCGGTGACCTCCGACATCGCGAAGGCGGTCACGAACATTTGGGTCGATTACCAGCTCCTCGGCACCGCCGCGGCGCATAACGATTCGCTCTCCGATCCGAAGCTCGTCGACGACGCGCTCTGGCCGATCATCGCGCAAATGCGCGCCGGCAAGTGGCACGATGTCGTCGTGAAGACCTTCAACATCGACACCGCGGGCGCCGAGGCGAAGTTCAATGCCGGCGAAGTGCTCTCGGCGCGCCACATTCTGTTCATGGTGCCGCAGGGCGCCACGCCCGCGCAGACCGACTCGGTCCGCAAGATCGCCGAGGGCGTTCGCGCACAGGTGACGTCGTCGAACTTCACGGCGATGGCCGCGAAGTACACGCAGGAGCCGGGCGGCGCGCAGCGCGGCGGCGACCTCGGTGTGTTTCCGAAGGGTGCGATGGTCCCGCAATTCGAGCAGGCCGTCGTCGCGCTCAAGCCGGGACAGGTCTCACCGCTCGTGAAGACGCAGTTCGGCTTCCACATCATTCGTCGCTCGACCTACTCCGAAGTCGCGCAGGAAGTCGCCCAGCGCCTCAACGGCCCCGCGCTTCAGACGGCGGACAGCACGTACATCACGAAGCTCGAGGCCGCAGGGAACATTCAGTTCAAGCCGAACGCCATTGCGACCATCAAGGATGCGGCGAAGGATCTCGACGCGCACCGCACGGACAAGACTGTGATCGCCACCTCGAGGGCCGGCGACTTCACCGTCGCGCGCCTCACGCGTTGGCTCGAGGCCTTCCAGCAGCGTGAAGACCTCGGCAAGCGCCTCCAGACGGCGCCGGACTCCGTCGTGCTCGCCTTTGCCAAGAACGTGCTGCGCAACGAGCTCGTGCTCCACCAGGCCGACAGCGCGAAGATCGAGCTGACGCCGGAAGAGACGAAGGAGCTGCACACGCGCTTCACGGAGGTCGTGCTCCAGAGCTGGGATCAGCTGGGGCTCAACCCGAAGTCGCTCGCCGACAGCGCGAAGACGGTGTCCGCGCGCGAGAAGCTCGCGAGCACGCGCGCCGACGCCTATCTCGACAAGTTGATGAATCAGCAGGCCGGCTTCGTTCAGGTGCCGCCGCCGCTCGAGATGATGATGAAGGAGAAGTACAGCGTCTCCATCAACAACGTCGCGATGGACAAGGCAGTCGCCGCATCGGCCGCGATCAAGGCCAAGGCGGATTCACTGCGGGCGAAGAACGCGCCGCCCACCGAAGTCCCGATGGGTGGGATGCAGATGCCGCAACAGGGTGCGCCTGCACCTACGACGGCTCCAGCACCGGCTTCGGCGCCGCCGAAGCCGCACAATTGATCGAACTACGGCGCGAGTCGAGGGTACGGTGAGCATGCGTCAATCAATGCTGTTCGCGGCCGTGGCCGCGACCGTGCTCGCCGGGCCGCTGCGCGCCCAGCTGGGCACGGCAAATGACAACGGCGCGGCGCCGCCCGTCGACGGCATCGTCGCCGTCGTCGGCACCACGCCGATCCTTCGTTCCGATGTCGAAGAGCGCGTCGCGCAGGCTCGCGCGTCCGGGCAGCCCATGCCGCAGGACTCCGCGAGCCAGCAGGCGATGATCAAGAGCATTCTCGACGCGATCATCGACGAAGAGCTGCTCGTGCAGAAGGCGAAGGACGAAAAAGTCGAAGTCACCGACAACGACGTGAACACCGACGTCGACAAGCGCATGCAGACGATTCGCACGCGCTTCACCACGGAAAAGGAATTCCGCGCCGAGCTGAGGAAGTCGGGCTTCGGCACCGTCGACGAATTCCGCCGCTGGCTCGCGGATCAATCGCGCCGCAGCCAGCTGCAGCAGAAGCTCTTCGAGAAGCTCCGCACCGATGGCAAGATCTCGCCATCCGCCGTCTCGAACTCCGAAGTCGACGAGTTCTTCAAGAAGAATTCGTCCCAGCTCCAGAAGCTCCCCGCGACGGTCACGCTGCGACAGATCGTTGTCGCGCCGAAGCCGAGCGCGCGCCAGGATTCGCTCGCGGTGATGAAGGCCGAGTCGCTCTACGTGGAGATCACGAAGGGCGGCGACTTCGAGCAGATCGCAAAGCGCGAGTCGATGGATCCGAGCACCAAGGAGCTCGGAGGCGATCTCGGCTGGCGCCGCCGCGGTGACTTCGTCCCCGAATTCGATCGCGTGTACTTCGGCATTCGCCCGGGCGTCGTAAGCCCGCCGGTGAAGACGGTGTTCGGCTACCATCTCATTCGCGTCGATCGCGTGCAGCCCGCCGAAGTGAAGGGGCGGCACATTCTCATTCGCCCGGCCATCGACTCGGCGGACATCGAGACGGCGAAGGCTGAGGCTGCCGACGTCGCGAAGCAGTGGCGCGCCGGCGTCTCGTTCGACACGCTGCGCGCGAAGCACCACGATCCGTCGGAGGAGTCCTCGATTCCGCAGCCATTCCCGCAGTCGCAGCTGCCGCAGGAGTATCAAACGGCGATCGCGGGACACAAGGCAAACGACATCCTCGATCCGTTCGTGATCGAGGACAAGTCGCGCGGCACGCCGAAGTACTTCGTCGTGCAGATCACGTCGATCGCCGGCGAGCACGAGCCCACCGTCGCCGACTGGCGCGAGAAAATCCGCGATCAGCTGTCGGAAGAGAAGTCGATTCGCCGATATCTGGATGGTCTGCGCAAAGACAGCTACGTGTCCATCCGCATCTGATCCGTGCGCGTCGACCTCGCGCTCAAGCGGCTCCTCCTCGTGAAAAGCCGCACCGAGGGAAAAGAGGCATGCGACGTCGGCGCGGTCGCGGTTAACGGGAAGCGTGTGAAGGCATCCGCGGAGGTCGAGAGCGGTGATCGGATCCGCATCGACTTCGCGCATCGCTCGCTCGAGATCGAGCTCCTGTCGGATATCGGCAAGAACGTGAGTCGCGCAGAGGCCAAAACACTGTATCGCGTGCTGAGCGACGAGGTGACGGCATGACCCGGCCGCGCCTCGCCATCACGCTCGGCGATCCGCGCGGCATCGGCCCCGAGATCGTCGCGGCGGCGATCTCCGACTCGCGCGTCCGCGCGCGCGCCGATCTGGTCGTCGTCGGCCCCTCCGGCACCGTGGTGCCCGCGCAGGAGGAAATCGGCGCCTGGTCGGCCGGCGGCAGCGAGCAGCACGGCGGCCGCCTCGCCGGTCTCGCCATCGCGCGCGCCACGAAGCTCGCGCTCGCCGGAGAAGTGCAGGGGATCGTCACCGCCCCCATCGACAAGCACGCCCTCTTCGCCGGCGGCTACGACTTCCCCGGCCACACCGAAATGCTCGCAGAGCTCACGGGCTCGCACGTCGCGATGATGCTCGCGTCCGATCGCCTGCGCGTCGTGCTCGTGACCACGCACATCGCGCTGCGCGATGTCGCGCGCGAGCTCACGCGCGAGCGCATCATCGAATGCGCGGCGATCACGCGTCGCGGGCTGCAGCAGCTCTACGGCATCGCCGAGCCGCGCATCGCGCTCTGTGCGCTCAACCCGCACATGGGCGACGGCGGTCGCTTCGGCGCGGAGGACGACACGCTCCTCGCTCCCGCCGCGCGCGACGCCAACATCCTCGGCCCATTCCCCGCCGACACCGTGTTCGTGCGCGCAATGCGCGGCTCCTTCGACGCGGTGCTCGCCCCCTACCACGACGTGGGCATGACGGCCATCAAGGTTGCCTCGTTCGGCAGCGCCGTGAACGTCACCATGGGACTCCCGTTCCCGCGCACCTCGCCCGATCACGGCACCGCACTCGACATCGCTGGCCAAAATCGCGCGGACCCCTCGAGCATGATCGAGGCGATTCTCGAGTGCGCGCGCTTTACCGAACAGCCGGCGGCCGCGAAGAACTGATTGCGGCGCGGCACCTGGCCGAGCCTGCACGAGCGGTGAAGCTTTCACGCATGACACACTCTCACGCGCACGGCCACAGCCACGCGGGCCACTCGCACGGGCACTCGCATGCGGGCCACTCGCACGGACACGGCAGCTCCGTGGGCCGACTGCGCATTGCGCTCGTCATCACCGCTGTCATTCTCGTGGCGGAGGCGGTGGGCGGATATCTGGCCAACTCGCTGGCGCTGCTGGCGGATGCCGGACACATGCTCACGGACGTCGCCGCGCTCGCGCTCTCGCTCTTCGTCGCCTGGTTCAGTCAGCGCCCCGAGACCGACAAGCGCACCTATGGCTACCTCCGACTCGAGATTCTTGCCGCGTTCCTCAACGGCGCTACGCTGCTCCTCATCTCGGTTTGGATCATCTGGGAGGCAGTGAACCGGCTTCGAACGCCCGAGCCCGTGCAGAGCGGGCTAATGCTCGCCGTCGCCGCGCTCGGCCTCGTCGCAAACGCGATCTCGGCGTGGGTGCTCCGCCCGCAGGGCGAAGAGAACATGAATGTGCGTGGGGCGTACCTGCACATAGTCGGCGACCTGTTGGGCTTCGTCGGGACGATCATCGCCGCCCTGCTCATTCAGCGTTTCGGCTGGACCGCAGCCGACCCGATCGCGTCGGTCATCGTGAGCGCCCTGATCCTTCGTGGAGCCTGGACGCTCGTCCGCGACTCGACGGATGTCCTCCTCGAGTCGACGCCTGCCCACATCTCGGCCGCCGCCGTGCGCGACCAGCTCACGGCGATCCCGGGCATCGAGTCGGTGCACGATCTCCACGTGTGGACTGTGACCTCCAACGTGATAGCGATGAGCGTACACGCCATCGTGCGCGAGCCGGAGCGCCATCAACACGTCCTCGAGCACGTGCTGGACGCCATGCGGCTCTTCGGTATCCAGCATGTGACCGTCCAACTGGAGCGTAAGGAGATGTACGAACGGGAGTTACACTTGCACGCCTGACCCGGGCGGAATTCGGTCGACAAGGCGGTTATTCGGGCAGAATGCCGCCTGGATAAAATTTATGGCGGTTGTGGCTCGAGGAACCGTGACGGCAGGGCTCGAGGGCTCGTCTCCCCACAGACCATGGTGAGGAAAACTGGCGTGTCGCCGTCGCAAATGTGGAACGACGTCCGGATCGAAAAGGAGCGAGTCGCCGTCTCGGTCACGATGGTCGGGGGTGAACTGCTCAGTGGCAGCATCTTCGCGCCGCAGATCTACCCTCCGGGCGGCCTCGAGGACCCCCTCAAGCTGGTCAATGAGGCAGATCCCTTCTTCCCGCTCGGCCTCCCAACGGGCGAAGTCCTGCTCATCGCGAAGGATCGCGTGCTCGAGATCGGTCTCGAGGAAGTCACCCCGGGCGAGGACCTCCCCGGAATCGCGCCCACGGCACTGCTCCAGGTCACTCTTGCGGGTGGCATTACGCACGTCGGGTCGGTGCGCCTCGAGTCGCGCGCGACGAGTCCTCGCGTGCTCGATCACATGAATCACTTCACGGCGCGCTTCATGGCGCTCCGAACCGACGAGGGTGTCCGCCTGATCAATCGAAAGATGATCGAGCGCGTCCGCCCATTGGACTGAGCATGGCACAACTCGATCGCTTCTTCGCCGCTCTCGTCTCGCACCGCGCGAGCGCCCTCATGCTCGGCGCCGACGTGCCCGCGCAACTCGATATGCAGGGCACGCCGCGCGCAATCACGAAGACCGCCTTCAACGAGGTGCAGCTGCTCGGGCTGTTGCAGGAGCTCGCGCCTGCCACCGCGCGCCAGGCACTCGACGCGGGCTCGGCGACGACGTTCGCGTACACCTCGGAAGATGGAACATTCGATGTGCACGTCACGCCACGCGCCGAAGGGCTGCGTGCGGTCGTGCGCGTGAAAGGCTCGGCGCCCAAGGCGGAGGAGCAGCCGGCAGTGCAGCCAGCGGCCGCGGCTGCGCCAGTTGCTGCGCCAGTTGCGCCGCCCGCCGCACCGCGTGCGTCGGCGCCCGTCGTGCAAGTGATCGAAGAGCACGGGGAAGTTGGGGCGCCGCCGCCGAGCCCGGAGCGCGATCGCATCGAGGGGATGTTGCGTACAATGGTCCAGCGCGGATCGTCGGACTTGCACTTGCGAGTCGGCGAGCCGCCAATCGTGCGCGTCGATGGCGAGATGGTGCGCCTCCCCGATAACGAGGCACTCAGGGCGCGCGAGCTCGAGGGGCTCGTGAAGTCGATCATGCCCGAGCGCAATCGCAGCGAGTTCGACAAATCGAGCGACACGGACTTCGCGCACGACATCCCCGGCACCGGTCGCTTCCGCTGCAACGTCATGCGTGAGCACAAGGGATGCGCGGCCGTCTTCCGTATCATCCCGGCGAAGGTTGTCAGCGTCGAGCAGCTCGGGATTTCCGAGGAAGTGCAGAAGCTCTGCTATCTCACGCGCGGCCTCGTGCTCGTCACGGGTCCGACGGGCTCCGGAAAGTCGACGACGCTCTGCTCGCTCATCGACCTCATCAATCGCAAGCGCAGCGAGCACGTCATCACGATCGAAGACCCGATCGAGTTCGTGCACGAGAACAAGCAGTGCATCATCACGCAGCGACAGGTGGGCGTGCACACGGGCTCGTTCAAGACCGCGCTGCGCGCCGCGCTGCGAGAAGATCCCGACATCGTGCTCGTCGGTGAGCTCCGCGATCTGGAGACCGTCTCCATCGCGATCGAGACGGCCGAGACGGGGCACCTGGTGTTCGCGACGCTGCACACGACGTCGGCTGCAGGGACGATCGATCGGCTCATCGACCAGTTCCCGCCGGACCGGCAGGAGCAGGTGCGCGCAATGTTGTCCGAGTCGCTGCGCGGCGTGATCTCGCAGACGCTCTGCAAGAAGATCGGCGGCGGCCGCGTGGCGGCGCGCGAAGTGCTGCTCACGATCCCGTCGATCGCGAACCTGATTCGCGAAGGAAAGACCTTCCAGATCGCGTCGGTGATTCAGACCTCGAAGCGCCTCGGCATGGTGACGCTGAACGACGCGCTCATCGATCTGGTGGATGCGGGGCACGTGGAGCCGAAGGAAGCGTACATGAAGGCGAACGACAAGACCGGCTTCGCGCACATGCTGCGCAATCGCGGGCTGGAAGTGAGCTTCCTCGACCCCACCGCGGAGCCGCCGGCCGCTGCCGCGCCTCCCGGCAAGCCGGAGCTCGCCGGCAAGGCGAAAGTAGCAGCGCGCTAGACGCGATCGAGACACAATGTGGAGTAGCCTCGAATAGCCGTTACCAGCTATATTTAACGGCTATGGAAATTCGCAACGTCGCTATCATCGCCCACGTCGATCACGGCAAGACCACCCTCGTCGACAAGATGCTCCGCCAGTCGGGCTCTTTCCGCGAGAATCAGGTCGTGGCCGAGCGCGTGATGGACTCGAATCCGCTCGAGCGCGAGCGCGGAATCACCATCCTCGCGAAGAACACGTCCATCCGCTGGAAGGGCGTGAAGATCAACGTTGTCGATACGCCCGGACACTCCGACTTCGGCGGCGAAGTCGAGCGCATCCTCCGCATGGTCGACGGCGTGCTCCTCGTGGTCGACGCGTTCGATGGCCCGATGCCGCAGACGCGCTTCGTCCTTCGCAAGGCGCTCGCGCTGGGCCGCACGCCGCTCATCGTCATCAACAAGATCGATCGCCCGGGCGCGGACCCGCTTCGCGTGCACGACGAGGTGCTCGATCTGTTCATCGAGCTCGAGGCCACCGAGGCGCAGCTCGAGGCGCCGGTGGTGTATGCGTCCGCGCGCAATGGCACGTCGACGATGGATCTCGATGCGCCGCTCGGCGATCTCGCGACGTTGTTCGATGCGATTGTCGAGCACGTGCCGCCGGCAGTTGGCGATGTGAACGGTTCGTTCCAGATGCTCATCTCGACCATCGATCACTCGCCGTACCTCGGGCGACTGGGGATCGGCAAGATCGAGCGCGGCACCGTCAAGGTCGGCGACACCGTGGCGCTCCTGCCCGTGGAGACGACGCGCAACGCGGCGACGGCGCGCGTGACGCGTCTGTTCGGCTACGAGGGGCTCGAGCGCGTCGAGATTCAGGAAGCGTCCTCAGGCGAGATCGTCGCGATGGCCGGACTCGACGGCGTCGAGATCGGGCTCACCGTCACCGACGTCGAGCATCAGGAGCGCCTCGAGGGGATCGCGGTGGAAGAGCCGACGATCTCCGTCGATTTCATGGTGAACAATTCCCCGTTCGCGGGTAAAGAGGGAAAATTCGTCACCTCGCGGCAGGTGCGTGAGCGGCTGTTCAAGGAGCTCGAGCGGAACGTGGCGCTGCGCGTCGTCGACACGGAAGCCACGGACACGTGGACGGTGTCGGGGCGCGGTGAGCTGCATCTCTCGATTTTGATGGAGACGATGCGTCGCGAGGGGTTCGAGTTTCAGGTGTCGCGGCCGCGCGTGATCACGCGCGAAGGGCCGAATGGTGAGCGTCTCGAGCCGTACGAGGAGCTGTCGATCGATGTGCCCGAGGAGTTTTTGGGTGCGGTGATCGAGAAGCTCGGACCACGCAAGGCAGAGATGATCGAGATGAAGAATCCGGGGCAGGGGCTGGTGCGCCTGTTGTATCGGATTCCGGCGCGCGGATTGTTCGGGTACCGGTCGGAGTTTTTGACTGACACGCGGGGAACGGGAATCATCCACCATCGGTTCCTGGAATACGGCACGTGGGCGGGACCGCTCGCGGGGCGCAAGCGCGGAACGCTGGTCTCCATGGAGCTCGGCCATGCGGTTGCCTTCGGGCTCGCGAATTTGTCGGAACGCGCGACATTGTTCGTGGCGCCGGGAACGGCGGTGTACGAGGGGATGATCATCGGGGAAAGTGCGCGTCCGGGCGACATGGACGTGAACCCGACGAAGGAAAAGAAGTTGACGAACATGCGGACGACGTCGACGGATGAGAACATCCAGTTGGAGCCGCCGCGGGAGTTGACTTTGGAAGGCGCCCTCGAGTACATCGAGGAGGACGAGTTGATCGAAGTGACACCAGAGTCGATCCGTTTGCGTAAGCGATTCTTGAACGCGAACGATCGGAAGAAGTTGTCGCGCGAAGCCAAGCGGGAGCGGGCGACACTGTAGTTCGAAGTAGCAGGCAGTCGAAACGGGTACGAGTTACAGGTACTTCCCTCACCGTCAGGAGAAGCACGGTCATGTTGGAGGAGCTCGAGTCGTTGCACCTGGCGCCACGGTCGCGCAACGACGACGATGTCGACGATGAACCGCTCGACGACGAGCTGGACGACGAGGATTTGGATGAAGATGAGCTCGATGATGATCTCGACGACGAGGATGATCTCGACGACGATGATGATCTCGATGCGGATCTGGACCTCGTGGACTTGGACGATGAGTACGACGACGTGGACGAAATTCGTCCGAAGCCGCCGGGACATCCGCACCGCTACGACGATTGAGCGGAAGGTGTTTCTTCGACTTGCACTGGAGTGAAATTTAGGTGTGAGTTGGGGTTGACTCTCGTCTCTCAAGCCACTAGAATGACTGCTCCCCGCGAACATCGTATGCGGGGATAACAACGACGCTGTTTGACAATCGAGAGTGACAATTTTGTGTGATGGCTCTTGTTGATCTGTTGCGCTCGTGCGCGACAGGGAGAGAACAAATTCACGAGATTGATTCCGGACGCAGTCTTTTAGACTCGCGTCTGAAGGACGGCGTTTGGAGAGCTGTTCAAACTATCTATTGGAGAGTTTGATCCTGGCTCAGGACGAACGCTGGCGGCGTGCTTAACACATGCAAGTCGAGGGCACTTAGCAATAAGTGACCGGCGAACGGGTGCGTAACACGTGAGCGACCTTGCCTCGTGGTGGGGGATAGCCGGCCCAACGGCCGGGTAATACCGCATAGGGTAGTTTCTTCGCATGGGGAGACTAGCAAAGCCCTGGAGCAATCCAGTGGCGCCACAGGGGGGGCTCGCGGCCTATCAGCTAGTTGGGGGGGTAATGGCCCACCAAGGCGACGACGGGTAGCTGGTCTGAGAGGATGGCCAGCCACATTGGGACTGAGAGACGGCCCAGACTCCTACGGGAGGCAGCAGTGGGGAATCTTGCGCAATGGCCGAAAGGCTGACGCAGCGACGCCGCGTGTGGGATGAAGCATTTCGGTGTGTAAACCA
>Ga0207712_10000923_pt1 | contig 21242 bp, 15 predicted proteins | sample KBSS44metaG_FD_184402 | JGI IMG/M metagenome (GOLD analysis project Ga0207712, IMG submission 184402) | Switchgrass rhizosphere microbial communities from Kellogg Biological Station, Michigan, USA - KBS S4-4 metaG (SPAdes) (version 2) | ecosystem: Host-associated > Plants > Roots > Rhizosphere... | reverse complement strand
CGTGATCAGCGCTTTACACGGGCGAGGCGGAGGGCATGCACGTGCGCGAGGGGCACGTGCCGAGTGCCAGGAATCTGCCGTTCAACACGCTCATCGATGACCGCGGCGCGTTCAAGTCGCGCGCGACGCTCGAGGCGATGCTCGACGCCGCCGGTGCGACGACGGGCAAACGCGTCGTCAGCTACTGCCACATCGGCCAGCAGGCGACGCTCGTCTACTTCACCGCTCGCCTCCTCGGCAGGGACGCGCGGCTGTATGATGGCTCGTGGGATGAGTGGAGTCGACGTTCCGAGCTGCCTATCGAGACGGGTCGTGGCGCGAGCCGGTGAGAACCCCTGTTGTCATTCCGAGCGAAGGCGAGGAATCGCACTCGTCCCGGCGGGGAGGCCCCTCTACCGGGACGACGGCGATTCCTCGCCTTCGCGCCTGCGGCGCTTCGCTCGGAATGACAACAGTGCTCGGGCTGGCAATTGCGCTTGGTGTGACGCGCTTGTCTGGCCAAGCCACCGGTGGTCGGGCGAGCGCTGACGGCGACGTAACGCTGATCCACATCGGCGACATCCACGGCCATCTCGTGCCCCGGCCGGATGCGACCGTCGCGTCCAAGCGGACCGTCGGCGGGCTCGCGCGAATGGCGACGGTGATCGACCGCATTCGCCGCGAGCACGCCGGGCGTGCCCTGCTCGTGAACGTCGGCGACGCCGTTCAGGGCTCCGCGGAGGCGCTGTTCACGCGCGGCCAGGCGGTCGTCGATCTCCTCACGCTGCTCCGCGTCGACGCCTACGTCCCCGGGAACTGGGACTACGTCTACGGCATCGACCGGTTCGTCGAGACATTCGTCGGCGCGCGTGACGCAAAGCCGCTGGCGCCGTGGCCGACCATTGCGTCGAACCTGTACTACGCGACGCCCGACGCGGGCATGCGGTCGCCCTACGTCGACGTCACCGGCGAGCGCGTGTTGCCGCCGTTCATCGTCCGCGACGTCGGCGGCGTCCGTGTCGGGATCATCGGCATCACCACGACGCGCGGGCCGCGGGCGTTAGGCACGGAGTCCACGCGCGGTTTCACGTTCACGGCCGGCGAGGCCGAGCTGGCCGGACTGGTCGTGCGACTCCGCTCGCGCGAGCGGGTGGATGTCGTCGTCGTCGCATCGGAGCTCGAGCTGGCCAACAACATCCGGATCGCCGAGCAGACGAAAGGCATCGACGTGATACTGTCGGCGGACATGCACGAGCTCACGCGGACGCCCATCGTCGCGTCGACCGGCACGGTGATCGTGGAGGAAGGCCAGGATGGTGCCGCCGTCGGCGAGCTCACGCTCACCGTGCGGCGCGGCGCGGTCGCGTCGTGGGCATGGCGGCTGCGCGACGTCACGGATACGGTGGCCGCGGACGACCGCGTTGCGCGTGCCGTCGCGCGCGTGCGCGAGCCGTTCCTCGCCCGGGGGAGCTTCGACGGTCGCCTCGTCAACGCCATCAACGGCGCGCACCTCGCCGGCCCGATCGATCAGGTGGTCGGCTACACGACCGTGGCGCTCCACCGTGCGAATCCGGCTGACCACGAGGTGCCAGCGGTGCTGGAGGGGTCGTCGCACGACCTGCTGGCGGACGCGTTCCGTACCGCGGCGGGCGCGGACATCGCGATCCTTCGCGGCTTCCGCTTCGGGACCCACGTGAGGCCGGGCCCCATCACGCGCGAGGATCTCTACCACTACCTGCCCATCGGCGCGCAGATCGCGGTCGTCGACAGCGTCCCCGGTCAGGTGATCTGGCGCCAGCTCGAGGCGTCGTTGTCGGGCGCGATCGACGTGGACCCGCGGACGTGGACGGGCGGCTGGTTCGTGGGCCTGAGCGGCCTAACGATCGACGTCGATCCCTACGCGCGCCCAGGGCTGCGCATACGGAGCGCTTCGATGAACGGCGCTCCACTCGACACGATCGGAGCGCGTCGCTATGCCGTCGCCGGCCTGTGGTTTCCGTCCGAGGCGAATGCCGTGAGCAACTGTGTGCCATGCGCTGGCGTGGGGAGCAGGGTGCGGGTCATCTCCTCGACGACGAGCGGCCCTGAGGACGCGGTGGACGTCGTGGCGGCCTACCTCGCGGCCCAACCGGACAGCACCGTGTCGCCCGCGGTCGGACGGGTGCGCCTGCTTCGCCCGCTCCCGCCGCCCGCGTATCGGTTCGCCGAGATTCAGCCGCTGCACGGCGCAGGCGCCCGACCGAATCTGCCGGGTCACGCTGGACAGACGCCGCCCGCAGCGCGACACTGATCGGAGTCAGGCACTGGTCACGACTTCATTTCTCGAGTTACCCAGGTGATATCGCACGTGAACGAGCGCCACGTCGTGCTGGGTGCTCCGACGGCGCGCGCTGCGGCGCTCGTCCCGCTCGCTGCTGTCCTGCTCGCGATGACAGCGTGTGCGCCGGCCGAACGGGCCGCACCGCCCGCCGACACGGTACGCAAGCCGGAGGCTCTCGCCGCCGCGGCACTCGCGACCCGCGCCGGGCGCGTGCCGTTCCGTGTTCCCGACGAATCCGAGATCAAGGATTCGACGGTGCTCGCGGCGGTGCGTCGCGGCCGCGCGCTGGCGCTCGCGACGCGGGACAGCCTGCCGGCGAATGTCGGCAACAAGCTCCGGTGCGTGAGCTGCCACATGGGCGACGGGCTCAAGGCGGACCACATGCCGTTCATCGGCGTCTATGCGCGCTTCCCCCAGTACCGCCCGCGCAGCGCAACGGTCGAGATCATCGAGGATCGCATCAACGATTGCTTCGAGCGCAGCATGAACGGGAAGGCGCTGGCGCGGGACAGCCGCGCGATGCGGGACATGGTCGCGTATCTCGCGTTTCTGTCGTACGGCATCCCGGTCGGCGCCCAGGTGGAGGGGCAGGGCATACCTCGGATCGACCCGCTGCCGGGGGACACGCTCCGCGGGCGCGAGGTCTTCGCGGCGACGTGTACGGTATGCCATGGCGCGGACGGTCAGGGCACGACCGTGGCGCCGCCGCTCTGGGGTCCACACTCGTACAACATCGGCGCGGGCATGGCTCGCATCCGAACGGCGGCGGCTTTCATCAAGATCGCGATGCCGTTCGACAAGCCTGGCACGCTGACGCCGCAGCAGGCCTACGACGTGGCGACGTACCTCAACACACGCCCTCGCCCTGATTTTTCGCGCAAGGCGGGCGACTGGCCCAATGGTGATCCCCCGCCTGACGTCGCGTACCCGACCAAGGCTGCGTCGAGGAAGAAGGGGTCCCGTTAGGCGAACACAGAAAAGACGCCGCGTGCTGCTTGCCGGAGCTGCATGCTGTGCAGGGCGTACCTTGTTCACTCTGCAGCATGCGGCTCCAGCAAGCAGTATGCAGCTCTGTTGACGCCGTTCAGCTGGCCGTCTTCCCCGCCAGATACTTGCTGAGCCATCCCTGCACCTCGTTCCACCACAATCGCTGATTCTGCGGCTTCCCGATCCAGTGCCCCTCGTCCGGGAACACCACGAGCCGAGACGGGATGCCCTGCCGCTGCAGCGACGTGAACATCGACAGCCCCTCCGAATACGGCACCCGATAGTCCAGCTCACCGTGCGTCACCAGCGTCGGCGTCCTGAACTTGCCCGCGTACAGGTGCGGTGAGTACACCCGGTACTGCTCGCGCATGGCCTTCGGATCCCAGAACGGGCCGCCGTACTCCCACTCCGGGAACCACAGCTCCTCCGTCGCCCCGTACATGTTCTCGAGGTTGAACGGACCCGCGTGCGATACGAGCGCCTTGAAGCGTGTTGAGTGCCCCGCGATCCAGTTCACCATGTACCCGCCGAACGAGCCACCCGCCGCGCCCATGCGCGTGGAGTCCAGCCACGGGCTCCGCTTGAGCGCCGCGTCCACGCCGTTCATCAGGTCGGTGTACACCTTGCCCGCCCACGCCTTCGACACGTCGTCGACGAACTTCTGTCCGTAGCCGGTCGACCCGCGCGGGTTGATGATCACGAGCCCGGCACCCGTCGCCGCGAACATCTGGTAGTTCCAGCGACCGTGCCAGTTGTCGAGCCACGCGCCCTGTGGGCCGCCATGAATCAGCAGGATCATCGGGTACTTCTGTCCGGCGACGTACTGCGGCGGCTTCACGATGAACCCCTGCACGCTGTCACCGCCCGCGCCGCGGAACCAGAAGTCCTCGGCGGGGTTGAGGGCGAGCTGCGCGACGAGCGCGTCGTTGACGTGCGTTGCCTGGCGAGTCTCCGCGGCCGTGGCGCCATCGAGCGACGCGACGTACACCTCCGGCGGCTTGTTCGTCGCGTCTCGCATCCATGCCACCGTGCGTGCGTCGCGCGAGAACGAGAACGCGAGGTTGTTCGACTCGCCGATCACGAGCGCCGGCGCACCCGCCGCCGTCCCGTTAGGCGACAGCTCGGCGCGAAACAGCTTGTCGCGTCCCTTGTCCGTCGTCGCGACGTACACGGCGCGTCCGTCCGGTGAGAACCAGTAGCCGTCCGCGTTCCGGTCCCAGCGCGGCAGTGCCTCGGTGGACGTCTTCCGAGCGCGATCGTACAGCATGAGCCTGACGCGGTCCGACTCGAAGCCGCCACGGCGCATCGAGCCGTAGGCGATGGACTTGCCGTCGGGTGAGTAGACCGGGTTCTGGTCCACACCTGTGTTCGCGCGCGTGATGACGGTGGGCGTGCCGCCGGTCACCGGGACGACGTACACGTTGACGTCCGTCGTCCATGCCTCCGCCTTTCCCTGATCCTTTGCCGTGTAGGCGATCTCGCGGCCGTCGGGGGAGAACGTGTACCCCTCGCTGCCGCCGAACGGCCCCGGCGGGACATCGTACCTGGCACCCGGAGTCAGGTCCCGCGGTGCGTCGCCCTCAACGCCGACGACGAACAGGTGGGACCGCGTGCCTTCATCCCACGCGTTCCAGTGACGGAACATGAGGTTGTCGGCCACGTGCGCCTTGACCTTGTTCTCCGCCTTGGCCTTGTCCTTCCCGGCGTTGCAGGCGTCGGTCGTGCAGTCGGGCCACACCGCCGACACGAACGCGATCTGTGAGCCGTTAGGCGCCCACACCGGCCCGCTCGCCCCGCCGGTGAGCGTCGTCAGCGGTCGCCGCCCACTGCCGTCCGCGTTCGCCACCCAGAGTTGACCAGCCGCCGAGTACGCGATGCGACGCCCATCCGGCGACCAGCGCGCCTCCGCGGCGTGCGTGGTGTCGTCCGGGAACGCGCGCGCGGCTGCGGATGCACCGCCTAACGTCAGTGCGTACGTCGTCCCGGACCGGCGGTTGGCCTCGACGTCGGTCGTGCGGACCGAGTACAACACCGTGCGCCCGTCCGGCGACACCTGTGGGTCCGATACGGCCTTGAGCGCCGCGAAGTCGTCGAACGTCATGGCCCGACGTGCCTGCGCGACGAGCGGCGCTGGCGCGAGCAGCGCCAGCGCGAGGGATACGCGTACCGTGATCATTGTTGCGTGTGGCTAGGGAGTCTGCGGCCCGCCGGTGCGGCGGTACCAGTCCACCTTCGTCGAATCCCGCTTCGTTCCTCCCGCCAGCGCCTCCTTCATCATCGCCTCCACCTCGGCGATCTCGCGCGGCGCAGGGGAGATCCACTCGACGCCCTGCGGCGTCACCACATAGTCATCCTCGATGCGAACGCCAACGTTCCTGAACTTCTCGAACGCCGGTCGAATCTTCGCGATCAGTGCATCGTTGCGCGCCGTCTTCGGCAGGATCTCGAGCAGGTTCTCGCGGACGTAGATGCCAGGCTCGATCGTGAACGCGCTGCCGGCCGCGATCGTCCCCGTGAAGTAGAACTGATCGGGGTCGTGCACCTCGAGACCGATGCCGTGTCCAAGCCCGTGCATGTAGTACAGCGCGAGCTGCGGGCATTGCTGCGGCTGCTGGGCCGGCGCACAGTCGTACGTGGCGTCGGACGACTCGATGAGCCCGACGCGCGCGAGGCCTGCGGCCAGCGTCGCCGACGCCGAGTCCGACATGAGTGATGCCTTCGCGCCGAGCTTCGCCTGGCGCTCCGCCGCCGCCTGGGCATCGCGAACGATCTGATAGATCGCCCGCTGGTCGGGCGTGAACGTTCCGCTCACCGGAACTGTCCGCGTCACGTCCGCCGCGTAGCCGCGATACGACGCGCCGATGTCCATCACCACGACCTCGCCCGCGTTCATGAACCGATCGTCGGCGTTGTAGTGCAGCGTCGTCGAGTTCGGCCCCGAGCCTACGATCGTCGAGAACGAGGGGCGATCGGCGCCGTTCCGCCGGAACGTGTACTCGATCAGGCTCTGGATCTCGAACTCGTTCATCCCGGCCTCGATCGCGCGCATGGCCTCGCGCTGCGCCTCGACCGTGATCGTCACCGCTTTGCGGATCAGATCGAGCTCGGCCGGACTCTTCGTTCCGCGGAGCATGGCCACGTACTGGTTCGCCGGGGCGAGCTTGACGCCGGCGTGCGACGCGAGGAGACCACGAACGAACTGATCGTCCGCGCTCAGCACACGCGGTTCCTGGCCCCTGGGACCGACGGAGCGCACGTCACCGACCACGTAGAGCTGCGCGGCGGTGCCGAGCAGCGAGTCGAGCACGGGGCGGAGCTGCTCGACGGGGCGCGCCTCGATCCCGGTAGCTTTCGTCGCCCCTTCAGGGCCGAATCGCTTACCGGTCCAGACCTCCGCGGCCGCGTCGCGTCGCTCGACGAACAGCGTCGCCGAGGTCTGTCCGCCGCGCTTGACCATGACGAGCGCGGCGTTCGGCTCGTTGTAGCCGGTGAGGTACGTGAACGACTCGTTCTGGAAGAACGACAGGTAATCCTGCGCCGGCTCTCTCGAGCCGATGGCGAGGAGCACGCCGTCCTGGAGCTTCGCGGCAAGCGCCGCTCGGCGCTGTGCGTATTCCGTCGTGGCGATCTGGGCGCTCGCGGTCCCGCGAACGACGGAGACCGCGAGCGCGGCGAGTGCTGCGAGCAGGAAGCGAGAACGCACCAGTGCTTTCCTCGGAAAGAAGACGCGGTGGATACGACATGGAGGCCGCCGCGAGGGCTGCCTCCATGGTCTTAACCTAGTCCCCGCGCGGCAGTTCCCGAATGTCATTCCCGTTCCCCGGATGTCATTCCGAGCGAAGGTGAGGCATGGCACTCGTCCCGACCGGGAGGCCCTCTACCGGGCGCGGAAGTTGGGTCAAATTCGCATTACGTGGTTCGGGCGCTTCGGCGGAGACAGAACAACGTGATTCGAGTCTGACCCCAATCGACGACGGGGGAACTCGATAACAGCAAAGGAACGGATCGGACGGATCGTTCGTAAGAAGGGGAAGCCCGCCCACTGGGCACCTACAAGTAGAAGGGAACACCGTCGGGAAACCAAAGCCTCCCGAGGGTGTTCCCCTTTTTTCACGGCTCGTGGCGGTTTCGCGACCCGAATTCCCGCGGAGCGATCCGCCCGATCCATTCTTCTGCTGTTATCGAGTCCCCTCGTCGCTGATTTCCGGAGGTCCCTAGACACGGAGACCAAGAGTTCCTCGCTCCGCTCGGAATGACAGGTCGCTCAGCGACGTCTGCGCGGGGGCGATTTCCCGTTGGGGTCCTTCGACTCCACCATGCGCTCGTAGTTCTCTTCGCCCGTTGTCCACAGGTACCGGCCGAACAGATACCCGCACAGAGGGAACACCAGCATGGCGACGCCGATGCCGGTCTTGAGGTGCTGCGTCATGACGAGGCGCCAGACGAACCCCTGTTCCTGCACGACCTGGTAGGCGATCGTGAGCAGGGCGACCGGCACACCCCAGCCGAACACGCCCCGACGCCAGATGAACGTCGACCGGCCCATCGCGCGATTGCGCTCCCAGCGGCCGATGGCGTCGTCGCGCTCACCCGGAGCGCTGGCTGTGCTCGGATCCTGACCCGCGCGAGAGTTAGGAGCGACCATAACCTGCCTTGAAACGAAATTCGACGCGCCCGCCCTCGGCGCGAGTCAAGTCTCCCGTAGGATGTGCGGGTGTTCGAATGAAGGCAATCGACCTGGACTATCGCAGCAGCAGCTTCGCAATGGTCTGGAGCTGCATGTTCGACGTGCCCTCGTAGATCGTTCCGATCTTGGCGTCGCGGTAGAACTTCTCGACCGGGTAATCCTTCGTGTAACCGTAACCGCCGAGCAGCTCCACGCAGAGCGACGTCACGCGCTCGCACACCTGCGACGAGTACAGCTTCGCCATCGCTCCCTCGCGCGCGATGTCCGCGCCCGAGTCCTTGAGCCTCGCCGCGTTGTAGACCATGAGGCGGGCGGCCTCCAGCTCGGTGGCGGCCTGCGCGATCTGGAACTGGACGGCCTGAAAGTCGGAGAGGGCCTTGCCGAACTGTTTCCGCTCCCGTGTGTAGTCGAGTGCGGCGTCCAGCGCGCCGGCCGCGACGCCGATCATCTGCGCCCCGATCCCGATCCGCCCTTCGTTGAGCGTCTCGATCGCGATCTTGTACCCCTGGCCGACGGGCCCGAGCACGTTCTCCTCCGGAACTTCACATCCGTCCAGGATGAGCTCCGTCGTGCTCGATGCGCGGATACCGAGCTTGTCTTCCTTCTTGCCCACCGCGAATCCCGCGAATCCGCGCTCGACGATGAACGCGGTGATGCCCTTGTACCCGGCGGATGGGTTCGCATTGGCGAACACGACATAGATCTCGGCTTCCGCGCCGTTGGTGATCCACATCTTCCGGCCGGTGAGTACGTAGGCGCCACCGCGCTTTTCCGCCCGCGTCGTCAGGCCGAACGCGTCCGATCCGGAACCCGGCTCCGACAGCGCGTACGCGCCGATCGTGTCGCCGACGAGCCGTGGCAGGTACTTCGCGCGCTGTGCGTCGCTGGCATAACGCGAGATCGGGTAATTGACGAGCGTGTTCTGTACGTCGCAGACGATCGCCGCGGACGCGTCGATCTTGCTGATCTCCTCGACGGCGATCGCGACCATCGTGAGCGAGCCGCCGGCGCCGCCGTACTGTTCGGGCACTTCGATGCCCATGAGGCCGAGCGCGAAGTACTTCGGGAGCAGCTCCGGGTCGATCTTCGAGGCGCGCTCCATCGCCTGCACGCGCGGGCGCACCTCGTCGCTCGCGAACGCGGCGACGGCGTCGCGAAACATCTGCTCGTCTTCGGAGAACGTCGTGAGCGCTGGGCGAGCCGTAGCGAGTGACATGGTCGGTTGAGAGGTCTCAGGTGCGCGCGAGCTCCTGGCCCTCGCGCGCTCGGTCCTGCGGGACGTGCGTCCAACGGAAGATCGCGACGGCGGCCAGCTCCGTCACGCCCACGACGGCCAGCGCCACGACCCATTCCCACCAGCGCGGCGGAGCCAGCGGCAGTATCCGTGACGGCCCGAGCAGCGCGGTGGCGATCACGATGGCCTGGACCACACGCCAGCGGACAGCACCGCTCGGAGCTCGGGCTGCGAGCGTGCTCCAATATGCGAACGGCAAGAGCAAGATCGCGAGCCATGCCGCGCTGACTGGAGTGTACGATGGGCCAACGCCACCGTTCGGCAGGAGAAAGGCCCAGCAAAGGCTGGCCGTGAGCGGGAGCGCGTATTCGCGCACGGTGGACCCGCGCTGCCCGGCGATGACGAGCGAGCCGCGCTCCCATGCCCCGGTGAGGCGGACGGTGTCGCTCCCCCCCTCGCGGAAGAACCCCGTTAGGCGGACGGCGACCTCGCGCAGCCGCGCGTCGCGGCCGGCGTTTCTCACGTGGAAAACGGCGTCGTCGCGTACGCGCGACACGACGGCGATGTCGTCGATGTCGAAATCCAGGATCTGCGCGAGATGGGTGGACTGCGTCGGGTCGCGCGCGACGATCGCCGTGACGACGACAGGTTGGCCGGCCAGGAGCCCCGCGCGCACCGCCGGGCCGTTGCGGACGGTGTCGTCAACCATCACCGGCTGCCCCGCGACGCGCACGTCGAGGATGCGGCCGGAGGGCCCGAGCTCGCTGCCGGGGCCGCGGTTGGCTTGCCACGGCGGCGATGTCAGCGACGGTGTCAGGGCGACCGAGGTCGCGCCGACGACGGCCAGGAACGTGACCGCGGCGGCGACGGCGAGCGACGCGGCGGTCCTCGCGTTAGGCCTGACGAGCGTGTGCCAGTGTCGCCCGATGAGCACGCCGACGAGCGCGCCGCTCAGGTTCGTGACGACGTCGACCACACTCGCGTCGCGACCGGGGACCAGCCGCAGCTGCACCAGCTCGATGGCGGTCGTCATCCCGGCCATCACCAGGAGGGCACGCACCGGGCGCATCCCGGCGAGTATCAACCCGACACCCAGCGGAATGAACAGCACCACGTTCGCGATGACGTCCACTCCGGGCGTCCCATCGCAGATTCTGCACACGGCCGCATAGCCCTCGCGGCCGGATATCCCGGGCCGCGGGCTGAGCGTGCCGTACGCGATCGCGAGCGAGGCGACGATCGCGAGCGCCCAGCCAACGCGCCGCGTCCGCGCGCTGTGGGTCCGGTCCACCGACTCGCCGGCCGACGCCACGATCAGACGGTCGGCGCCGGTTCTCCGCCGAAGACGCGGAGCGCCAGTTCGACTTTCCCGAATGGCGCGGAGACCTGCACGCCCTGCACCGCGGCCTTCACACACCCGAGCATCTCGCGTGCGATCGCGATGCCCTCGGCCACCGCGTGGTCCTTCGACTTCTCGTTCGCGCGTCGCATGCGCGTGATGACGGAGTCCGGCACCACGACGCCCGGGACCTCGTTCGCGAGGAACTCCGCGTTCCGAACCGAGACGAGCGGCCAGATGCCCGCAATGATCGGGATGCGCACGTGCGTGATCTCGCCGAGGAATCGTTCGAGCTGCGCCACGTCGAACACCGGCTGGGTGATGGCGTACTCGGCCCCGGCGTCCACTTTGTACTCGAACCGCTTGAGCTCCGTGGCGGGATCGACGGCCGCCGGGTTCACGCCGACGCCGATGGCGTAGCGGGTCGGCGCGCCGATCGGGTTGCCGCCGGGGTCGAGCCCGTGGTTCAGATTGTTCACCAGGTTCGTGAGCCCGATCGCGTCGATGTCGAAGACGGCGGTCGCGTCGGGGTAGGGGCCCATCTTCGGCGGGTCGCCGGTGATGAGCAGGATGTTCCGCAGCCCGATGGCCGAGGCGCCTAACAAGTCGCTCAGCATGCCGAGCAGATTCCGGTCGCGACAGCAGTAGTGCGTGACCGTCTCGATCCCGACCTGCTGCTCGATGAGCAGACTCGTCATCATCGCGCCCATTCGGCTCTGTGCGCGCGGGCCGTCGGGCACGTTCACCGCGTCCACACCGGCGCGCTTCAGGGCTGCGACGTCGGAGAGCATCTTGCTGGCGTCGACGCCCCGTGGCGGCACGATCTCGACGGACGTGACCATCTCCCCGCGCGCGATCTTGGCCGCGAAATGCGATCGTTCGGCGAAGGGAATGGGGGTGACGCCCTTCGGGCGGGCACTGGGAGCAGCGAACGGGGAACCGGCCCTGCTCGCGGAAAGCTCGGAGCCCACAGCCCCGGTTCCCGGTTCCCCGTTCCCGGTTCCCCGCGACTCGGTTCCCAGTTCCCGATTGCCGGTTCCCGATATCCGTGGGGCGAGCGGCCGGACGCCCTGCACGATCGCCCGGATATGGTCCGGCGTCGTTCCACAGCAGCCGCCGATGATCTTCGCGCCGGCGTGGATCAGGTGCCGGGCGTACGACGCCATGTACTCCGGGCTCGCCATGTACATGCTCCGCCCGCCGACGTCGCGCGGCATGCCGGCGTTAGGCTGCGCGCTGAGCTTCCGGCGCGTCACCGTGGCCATCTTCTCGATGGCCTCCAGAATCGCCTGCGGCCCCACCGAGCAGTTGAGGCCAATGACGTCCACCTCGAGCTTGTCCAGGGTCCGCGCGAGGTCTTCCGGGGTCGCGCCGTAGGACGTGCGCCCGTCGACGCCGATCGTCATCTGCGCGACGACCGGGATCGTCCGATCGACCGACTGCGCTGCCCGCACGGCCTGCGCGATCTCTGCCAGGTCGCCAAACGTCTCGAGCAGGAAGCAGTCGACGCCGCCCTCCTTGAGCGCCGTCATCTGCTCGCGGAAGGCCTCGAACGCCTCCTCGACGCTGGTGGGACCATACGGCTCGATGCGGACGCCGAGCGGCCCAACGGCGCCGGCGACGAGGTGGTCGTCTCCCGCGACGTCGCGCGCGATGCGGGCCGCCGCGCGGTTGATGTCGCCCACGTGCGCCTCGAGCCCGTATTGCGACAGCTTCACGCGGCTTGCGCCGAACGTGTTCGTCTCGAGCACTTCGGCGCCGGCCTTCGCGTACGTCGCGTGGACGTCGCGCACGAGGTCGGGGGCCTTCAGGTTGAGCTCATCGTAGCACTGATTGATGAACACGCCCTTCGCGTACAGCATCGTCCCCATCGCGCCGTCGAACACGACGACGCGCTCGGGATCGAGCAGCCGAGTGAGCAGCGTCGCGCGCGATGTCATGTCGCTGTGGGGCCCGCCGTTTGAGCCGATGGCTGATGGCTGATGGCTGATGGCGGCGAGTCGGGAGCAGTGGACGCGCCGCGCACCGCATAGTATTTCGCTTCGGGGTGATGCACGATCATCGCCGCCGTCGACTGCTCCGGCACCAGCTGATATGCGCTGGTGAGCGTCATACCTAACGCCTCCTCCGCGGGCAGCAGCTTGAACACCACCGCATGGTCGTCCAGGTCCGGGCAGGCACCGTAGCCCCACGAGTAGCGCTTGCCCTGCGCGCCCGGCACACCCAACTCGTGGCGGATGCGGCGATGCATCCACTCGGCGACTGCTTCCGCGGATTCGACGGCCAGGCCGTGCGAGTAGAACGCTTCCGTGTACTCGCCCAGGCCCTGCAGTTCTTCGAAGCGGTGTGTCGCGGCGTCGCCGACCGTCACGATCTGGAGCCCGATGACATCCACGTCGGACGATTGCGTCGAACGGAAGTAGTCGGCGAGGCAGAGACGCTCACGCCCCTCCTGGCGCGGGAAGTGGAAGCGCGCGATCTCGCGGAGCGAGCCGCCATCGCTGTCGTACGCCGCGGGATCGTACACGATGACGTGGTTGCCGTCGGTCTGCACGGGGAAGTAGCCGTACACCGCCTCCGGTTTGATCCACCGGTCGCGCTTCACCTCCGCCTTGAGCCGCTCGAGCGTCGGACGGAACTCGTCGCGCACCGTGGCCTCGTACTGCTCGCCCGAGCCGCGTCCGCCCCACTGGAGGCGGAACAGCTCGTCGAGATCCAGCAGGTCGAACACCTCGTCGAGTGGAATGTCCCGAACCACACGCGTGCCGAAGAATGGCGCGCGCGGGATGGGATTGTCGGAGCGGATGTCGCTGCGCTCGCCGCCGCGGTCACCGACGCTGATGTCCTTGCCCACGGTGGTGCGCAGGAACACGTCGTTGCGCGCGGCCTCGAGGGATTCGGCGATGAACGACGCGCGGCGGTCGGCGTTCTGCAACACGTCCATCGTCTCGAGACCCTCGAAGGCATCCTTGCAGTAGAACACGCCGGGCCCGTACGGTCGCTCGCCATCCACGAACAGCGCGCGACGGCCAAAGCGCCGGTTGATCGCCGCCCCGCCGATGAGCACCGGAATGGAGATGCCGCGGCGGTCGAGCTCCTGCACGCAGAGCGGCATCTGCTTCGACGTCGACACGAGCAGCGCTGACAACCCGATCGCATCGGCGCCGACCTCGATCGCCTTGTCGAGAATCGTGTTCACCGGCACCTGCTTGCCGAGGTCGAAGACGGTGTAGCCGTTGTTCGAGAGAATGGTGTTGACGAGTGACTTCCCGATGTCGTGCACGTCGCCGTACACCGTCGCGAGGACGACCTTGCCCTTCGTGTAGCCCTCTTTCCGTTCCAGGAACTGCTCGAGATGCTTGACCGCCTTCTTCATCACCTCGGCGGATTGCAGCACGAACGGCAGGATGAGCTCCCCGGCGCCGAACTTGTCGCCGACCTCCTTCATCGCGGGCAGCAGCACCTCGTTCAGCACGCGCACGGGATTCTCTCGAACCCCTGCCGCGTCGAGCGCGGCCTCGACCCCGTCCTTCTTGCGGTGCAGCACCATCCAGTGGACCCGCGCTTCCGGCGTTGCGAACTCCACTTCGCCGCCGCCGTCGCCTTTCCCGATTCCCGATTCCGTATTCCCGATTCCCGCGAAATGCTCGATGTAGCGTTGGAGCGCATCGGGTCGCCGGTTGAATACGAGATCATCAGCCAGGCCGCGCTCCTCGTCGCCGATCTCGAAGTAGGGCCGAACATGCGCCGGGTTCACGATCGCCGCGTCGAGGCCGGACTGCACGCAGTGGTGCAGGAACACGGAGTTGAGCACCGCGCGCGCCTCGGGCGTCAGCCCGAAGCTCACGTTCGAGACGCCGAGGATCGTGAAGACGCCGGGCAGCTCGCGTTTGATGAGACGAATGCCCTCGATCGTTTCCTTCGCCGACTCGATCCACTCAGCATCGCCCGTCGCGAGCGTGAACGTCAGCGCGTCGTAGATGAGGTCCGACGCCGAGAGCCCATATTCGTCGACGACGATGTCGTAGATCTTGCGCGCGACCTCGAGCTTCCGCTCGCGCGTCTTTGCCATCCCGATCTCGTCGATGGTGAGCGCGACCAGCGCGGCACCGTGCTTCTTCGCGAGCGGCACGACGGCGTCGATGCGCTTCCGGCCGTTCTCCATGTTGATGGAGTTGATGATCGCGCGGCCGGGCACGTGCTCGAGCGCCTGCTCGATCACCGAGGCCTCGGTCGAGTCGATCATGAGCGGCGTCTCGACGGTCATCGACAGGAGCTTGACGACCTTCGACATCTGCTCCGCTTCGTCGCCGCGCTCGGTGAGCGCGACGCAGACGTCGAGCACGTGCGCACCGGAGTCCACCTGATCGCGTGCGACGTCGACGATTCCTTCGTAGTCGTCGGCGAGCAGCAGTCGCTTGACCTTCCGCGAGCCCTGCGAGTTCACGCGCTCGCCGACGAGGAGGGGAGGGGGATCCTGGTGAATGGTGATCGCGCGCATTGCGCTGCTGACCCGCGGGACAGCGTGGGAGACGGGAGACGGGAGACGGGAGACGGAGCTCACCGCGCCCTTTCCGTCTCCCGTCTCCCTCTTCCCGTCTCCCCTCACGGCCTTCACAATGGCGGCAAGATGCTCGGGGCGCGTGCCACAGCACCCGCCGACGATGCGAACCCCGAAATCGCGCACGAATTCCGCGAGCGCGTGCGCCATTGGCTCCGGCTCCAGCGGATACACCGCCTCGCCGACGCCCGTGTTGATCGGCAGCCCCGCGTTAGGAATGACCGAGATCGGATGCGTCGCATGCTGCGCCAGATAGCGCACCGGCTCACGCATGTGCTCCGGTCCCGTCGAGCAGTTGAGCCCCAGCACGTCGATGTGGAGCGACTCGATCGTCGTCATCGCGCTCGCGATGTCGGTGCCGAGCAGCATCCGGCCGCTCGTGTCGAGCGTGACCTGGGCCTGCACCGGAATGCGGAACCCCAGCTCCGCGAACAGCCGCTCGAAGCCCGCGAGCGCCGCCTTCACCTCGAGGATGTCCTGCGACGTCTCCACGAGCAGCACGTCCACGCCACCCTCGACGAGGTACTTCGCCTGCGCGTAGTAGTTCTCGCTGAGCTCCGCGAACGTGATGTTCGAGAGCACGGGATCGCTGCTCGACGGCAGCATCCCCGTCGGACCGATCGAGCCCGCGACGAACCGCGGGCGCTCGGGGGTCGCGAACTTCTCGCACGCCGCTCGTCCCAGTCGCGCAGCCCCGACGTTCACCTCCCGCACCTTGTCGCCGACACCCCACTCCTCGAGGCGGCGCGGCGTCGATTGGAACGTGCACGTCTCGACGACGTCGCACCCCACCGCGAGGAACGACTCGTGGATCGCCTGGATCACATCGGGGCGCGTGAGCACGAGGTGATCGTTGCACCCCTCCAGCGATTTTCCGCCGAAGTCGTCGGCCGTGAGGTTGTACCGCTGGATGTTCGTGCCCATCGCGCCGTCGAACACCAGCACGCGGTCGTTGAGGGCGTCGAGGTAGAGCGTGTCGCGGTAGGGAAGCGTCCCCTTGACGCGCGGGTTGGCTGACGTGCTCAAGGCCTTGGTCGTGTTATCGGTCATGTCCCGGAAATGAAAACGGCCCGGATGCGTGAGCGCCGGGCCGGCGCTTTAGCGGATGTTTTACGTGGCCGCAAGTTGCCTTAAATCGCCACGATCTCGATTGTCGTGTCGCACGCAGTCCCACTCGACACGCTTACGGATACATAGCCGTCGCCAATGGTGACGGCAAGCCGAATGCCGGTGCGGCAGCGGCGGCCTCAGACGGCGCGATTTTCGGGCGGCGTGTCGGGCCGCGTTCGTCCGGAGGCCACGGCACGCTCGGTAAGTCGTTGCACCATGGTCACCAGGCGCTGTCGCTCCCAGGGCAGCACGAGATCCGCCAGCGTCGCACGCTGCACCGTTACCGGAAGGGCCGGCGTTGGCTGACCGTCGTGCCGGTACAACACAAGCGCGCTCCCGGACGGCCGACGAAGGCGCAGAAATTCCGGATCGAACGCGCAACCGCGCTCGACCAGGATCACCGGCGGACGGAGCTCGGACAGCACCGCTCCCGCCTCGGCCAACGAGCGCACGACGTGGCACCGTTGCCCGGCCGCGCCAAGCACCTGGGCGATTCCCTCGAGCACGCTCTCGTCGGAGCCGATCACGAGCGTCGCGGTCATTGATTCCCCCCGTCGTCAGACAGCCTTTCGACATCCGACGGTGTAACGCCTGCTACCTCGACTGTCTTGAGCCGACTCGACGCCCCAGTGACGATCCGCACCCGTCGGCGAGGTACCGCGAGCTGTTCGGCCAGGAAGTCCACGAGCGCGTCGTTCGCAGCGCCATCGACCGGTGGTGCATGAAGCCTCACCCGCAGCGCACCATCGTGGACACCGGCGATCTCGTTTGCCGATGCCCGCGGTTGGACCCGTACCCTGAATCGTACCCCCTCCCCTCGCTGATCGACAGTGACTGGGCTCACAGCGCGCCCACGACCAGTCTCGACAACAGCGTGAGCGCGAAGTACGCGACGAGCGGAGACAGGTCGAGCATCCCGCCCACCGGCGGCAGCAGCCGCCGGATCGGCGCCAGGAACGGCTCGGTCAGCGTATAGGACCATCGCACCCACCAGTGCGACGGCGACGCGCTGAACCACGACGTGATGACGCGAGCGAACAGCGCGATCTGCAGCAGCCCGAAGATCCACTGCACCACGAGGCGCAGGATGCCCCGCGGGCCGCGTTCGCTCGCGAACGCCACCATCTCGACCTGCGCGCGAATGAATCCGAGAAGCCAGATGAAGAGGATTCCGCCCACCACGACGGCCGCGAGCGCCCACCACGGTGCATTCGATGGAATGCCGCCGCGTCGGACGAGGCGGCGCTCGATCGGGGCGAGCAGGGGATCGATGGAGCCGCGAAAGAATCGCGCGAGCCCCGAGAACGGGCTGATGCGCCGCGTTCGCACTGCCCAATCTGTAACGCAAACGGCGGCCGCGGCGGCCGCCGTGACGAGAAACGCGTAGCGCGCGACTACGGTGATCGAATCGAGCGCCGCGAGGAATGCATTCACGCGCGAATTCTTATCGCGCGCCATGAGAGCAGCAAGTGGTAGCGCGTGCCTCGTGTCCGCATCATTCCCGTCCGTGGCCGACTGACCACGTCGCGGGCTCACTCGTCAACCACCATGCACCTCGTCACCGGAGGCGCCGGCTTCATCGGCTCGGCCCTCGTTCATGCGCTCGTGCGGCGGTCAACTCCGGTCGTGAACGTCGACAAGCTGACGTACGCCGCGAATCCGGCATCGCTCGCGGACGTCGCCGACGAGCCGAACTACCACTTCGAGCACGTGGACGTCTGCGACGCGCTCGCGCTGCGCGACGTGTTTCAGCGCTACGCCCCCCGCGTCGTGCTCCATCTGGCGGCGGAGTCGCACGTCGACCGGTCCATCGACACACCGGCCGATTTCGTCCGGACGAACATCGTCGGCACCTTCACGCTGCTGTCGGAGGCACGCCGCTACTGGACGTCACTTCCCGCCGACGAGGCCGCGCGCTTCCGCTTCATTGGCGTGTCCACCGATGAAGTCTTCGGGCCGCTCCGCGCCGCCGACGCCCCCTTCGACGAGCGCTCCCGCTACGACCCCAGCTCGCCGTACGCCGCGAGCAAGGCCGGCGCGGATCATCTCGCCCAGGCGTGGCATCGGACCTACGGCCTTCCGCTGATCACGACGTACGCGTCGAACAACTTCGGCCCGCGCCAGTTTCCGGAGAAGCTCATCCCCCTCACGATCATCAACGCGATCCAGGAGCGGCCCATCGACGTCTACGGCGATGGCGAGCAGCGACGCGACTGGATCCATGTCGAGGACCACGTCGAGGCGCTGCTCGCGATTGCCGAGCGTGGCCGCGTCGGCGAGCGGTACACCATCGCGGGGATGAACGAGCGTCGAAACATCGACGTCGTGAACGCGGTCTGCGATCTCGTCGACGCCTCCGTGCCGCGGTCCGCACGAGCACCGCGTCGCTCCCTCGTCCGGTTCGTCGAGGACCGGCCGGGTCACGACTATCGTTATGCACTCGACCCGGCGACGATGCGCGCGCAGCTCGGCTGGCAGCCCCGCCGCCCGTTCGACGCGGCGCTCGCGGAAACCGTGCAGTGGTATCTCGACAACCGCGCGTGGTGGGAACCGTTGCGCGAACGAGCCGCCGGAAGGCGGCAGGGACTCGAGGGGCGCGAATGAAAGGCATCATCCTCGCCGGCGGCACCGGCTCCCGGCTGTACCCCGCGACGAAGGCGGTCTGCAAGCAGCTCTTGCCGGTATTCGACAAGCCGATGGTCTACTATCCGCTGTCGACCCTGATGCTCGCGGAGATTCGCGACATCCTCCTCATCTCGTCGCCGGAGGAGCTTCCGCAGTTCCGACGCCTGATGGGCGACGGGTCGCAGTGGGGCCTGTCGATCTCGTACGCCGAGCAATCAGCCCCTGACGGGCTCGCGCAGGCGTTCGTGATCGGCCGATCGTTCATCGGCGGCGACCACGTCGCCCTCGTGCTCGGCGACAACATCTTCTACGGGCGCGGCCTCGGCGGGTTGCTGCGCGATGTCGCCAGCCGCGAGTCGGGCGCGACGATCTTCGGCTACGGCGTCACCGACCCGGAACGGTACGGCGTAGCCGAGATGGCCCAGGATGGTCGGATTCTCGGGCTCGTGGAGAAGCCGATGTTGCCGCGCTCCAACACTGCAGTGACGGGCCTCTACTTCTACGACAACCAGGTCGTGGACATCGCGAGCCGGGTCGCACGGTCCGAGCGCGGCGAGTTCGAGATCACGGATGTGAACGTGGAATACCTGCGGCGCGGCCAGCTGCGCGTCGAGCTCCTCGGTCGCGGCATCGCGTGGCTCGATGCGGGAACGCACGATTCGCTGCTCGATGCGTCGAACTTCATTCACGTCATCGAGAAGCGCCAGGGGCTCAAGATCAGCTGCGTCGAGGAGATCGCGTTCCGCAACGGCTGGATCGACGCGGGACAGCTCGAGCGGCTGGCGCGTCCGATGCAGAACAGTGCGTACGGCGCGTACCTGCTGGCACTCCTGGCGTCACCCGCCATCCGGCCGGGCGGCGACGCCTAACGACGACCGACGGCCAGGATCGAGAGCCCGAACGGCATGCCGCGGGCGCCGCACCGGCGGACGATCCCGCGCTCGAGCGCGAAGATGCGGCGGAACAGCGTGTTCAGGGACGGCGGCAGCGGGACGAACTCGCTCTGGGTCAGGGACCCACCGATCTTTTTCGCGATGCGGTGCGTGGCGGCGATCGGGAAGAGCAGCGAGTTGAAGTACGTCAGCAGCTCGATCTCGAAGCCGGCCCGCTGCAGCACCTCCTTGAGCTGTGGGGCGACATACCGGCGCCGATGCTGGTTCAGCGCGTCGTGATCCGACCACAGGAACATGTACGCGGGCACCGAGACGATCACCACACCGCCGGGACGCAGGAGCTCGTGCGCGCCCCTGAGGGCTGCGACGTCGTCGTCGAGATGCTCGATGACGTCGAAGAAGCCGACGGCGTCGAACTCGCTGCCGTGAGCCCCGCGCGCGTCGTCGATCGTGCCGAGGATGACCGAGCCGAGGCCACGCTCGTGACACATCCGGACCGCGGTTTCCGACGCATCGAGCCCGAATGCCTGGTACTTGGTGGCAAGCTGCTCGAGAAACAGCCCGGTGCCGCTCCCCACATCGAGGAACGCTTTGCCGGACGGGAGAAATCGCTCGACGACGTCGAACAGGATCTCGCGTCGTGCCTGGAACCACCAGTGCGACTGCTCGACGCGCAGAAAATCATGGTACAGCTGTTCGTCCACGCTGCTCCTCCGCGTCGGCTCGGCGTTATGGCTCGGCGGTATGGTAGCGGGTCGCGCGTATTCGGTCTCGCTCGCGTGACTCTGGTTGGCTGCGATCACCGCTCCGACTGCCGTAGCGACGATCGATTGCGGTCGCGAGGCACAGGCCAGTACCGAACCCGATGGCTGCCCCCGCCAACTCGACCGCCGACGTCGCTGACAGATCCGCCATCAGCGGCACCGCGACGAGTGCGATTCCGACCATCGCCAGAGCGGCGAACCGCGCGCCGACCGCCGCACGACGCGACCAGTATCCAACCGGCACGAGCAGCGCCGCAAGCCAGACAGCACTGATCCACACCACATGCTGGTGATGGACGGTGAAGTACGGAACAAGAAAGCTCCACCCCAGGGCAACGCGAAATGGAAGTGAGTAGCGTCGGACCGTGTTACCCCGTGTCACCCTCAACCGCAGGCCCTGTTTCTCGAGGACCGCGACGGCGCGCACGGTATCGGACGAAGGAGGAGGGCTAGTAGGGAGGACTCCCGCCACCGCGAGGCCCGGGGCGCGGAGACGCGCATCGGCCGCGCGAGTGCGTGCGCGAAACACGAGGGCGTCATGCTCCTGTATCAGCGCCGCGGCCTCCCATCTCGCGTTGGTGATCCGGACGATCGGCGTCATCCGCGGCGTCGTCGGCCCCGGCACGAGCACGACCTCCAGTTGAACGCGGTCATTGACCACCACCGGCCACGGTGCTCCATCCGCGTCTTGCAGTTCGCCCTCATACATCACCGCGTGGCCGTTCAGCGCGGTGGACAGCAGG